>Scrappy_p2__coassemble_532_pt1 | contig 64123 bp, 59 predicted proteins | sample Scrappy_p2__metabat2_low_PE_009 | metagenome-assembled genome bin Scrappy_p2
TATAAGGATATGAGAAGTTATAAGCTGAATCGTAAAAAATCATTTAATGTTTTATGTAAAAAAGAAATCGATGCTTTTATATCTCAGCATCGATTTCTTTTTTAGATTCCATATTACATTCTCTTTCTTCTCTTGTGAAGAGAATCTCCATCCTTGTTCCTTTTCCGACGTTACTCTCCACATTCACTTTTGCTCCATGTAAAATTGCACCATGTTTCACTATAGAAAGTCCCAGACCGGTTCCTCCACGTTCCTTTGAATGGCTTTTATCCACCCGATAGAACCGTTCAAAAATACGTCCCAGATGTTCCTGAGGAATACCAATCCCATTATCAGAAACCATCACTTTGGGACCGCTCAACGTATTTCCTGCCCAAACCTCTACCTTTCCACCGTCAACATTATACTTAATTGCATTTTCGCAAATATTATAAATCATCTCGTCCAGAATCTGCCGAATTCCATGATAGCACACCGGCTCTCCTTCTAACACAATCTGCACACGTCGCATCTGTGCCTGAGGAGCCAGACGACTGATAATTTCTCTGCATAACCCATAAAGGTCGACATCCTCTTTTTCAAGTTCTACAGATTCTTCGTCCAGCTTGGAAAGTTTAATAATATCTTCTACCAGATGAATCAAACGTCTTGCCTCTTTATAAATCCGTTCTGAAAAGACCGGAATATCCTCTTCCCTCACAAGTCCGTTCTTCATAATCTCAGCATACCCGGAAATTGAAGTTAGAGGAGTCTTTAACTCATGAGACACATTTGCCGAAAATTCTTTTCTCATATTGGACACTGCATCTTTTTCTTTATTCCTTTGATCCATCGCTTCTAAAAGCGGGGTCAATTCCTCATAAATATCATTTTCCAGGGGATGTTCAATATCTAATTTATTGATCGGTTCAATTAAGCGGGCAGTCTGCCATCTGGCAAGCATATATGCAAATACCATCATCGTCGCTGCAATCAAAAAAACAACCGGCAGCATACGAAATGCTGTACTTGCAAGACTGTCCATCTCTTTAGACACCCGAAGTACTGTTCCATCATCCATTCGAAGCGCATAATAGTACATTTCTGTTTTTTTCGTGGAAGACATCCTTGTCTTTTCTCCACTTCCATTTTTCATCGCTTCCTCTACCTCTTCCCGGTCTTTATGATTCTCAAGATAACTCTCGTTCTCTCCCGAATCATAGAAAACCGTTCCATCTTCAGCGATCCATGTTACACGTGTATGTACTTCTACCTTATCCAGTTCTTCCAGATACTCAGGTCCCCCGATTCTGACCGCTTCACAGATATAGCGTGCTTCCTGCCGTACTTCTTCCCGAAGAGTCTGCATCCCTTGTTTATAGAAAAAAAGAGAAAGAAGGCCGTATGACACCAGCAATGTAATCCCAAGAATCAGCACCATACTCCGACGTATCTTAGCCTTCATAATCTTCTCCTATCCGATATCCAACACCACGTACAGTTTCAATCATCGCACCTTTTTCACCTAATTTCTGCCGCAGTGTTCTGACATGCACATCAACCGTTCTTGTTTCTCCGTCAAAATCATATCCCCAGATATCTTCCAGAAGCTGATCTCGGGTAAGCACGATATTTCGATTTCTCATTAATCGCTCTAATAATTCAAATTCCTTTAATGTTAAAGTTACCGGTACTCCGTCTACAGTTACTTCATGCTTTTTTACATTCATTTTTACACCATGAAGTTCTACTTCTGAACGATCTGGAACTTGCCCTGATCTACGCAAAACTGCCTTAACTCGAGAAACAAGTTCCATCATCCCGAATGGTTTTGTCACATAGTCATCCGCTCCGGAATCCAACCCCATAACCTTATCATATTCTGTTCCCTTAGCAGTCACCATAATAACAGGAATATTTTTTGTTTTGGAAGAGCCTTTTAATTTTTTTAAAAGCTCCATTCCATCCTCCCCTGGCAGCATGATATCCAGCAAAATCAACTCTGGTGTATCAAAAGCCAAGGCCTCCATAAATGAAGTCCCCTCGGAAAAGCCTTTTGCCTTTAATCCGGTTGTTTCCAATGTGTAAATCACTAGTTCACGAATATTATCATCATCTTCTACACAATATATCATCTGCCCGCTCCTATTCTCTTACTATTTTTCTCTATTTCAACTCCAGTTCTGCATTATTTCTATGGACCCCGGTAATTGAAAATTCCACCCATTCTGCAATGTTGGTCGCATGGTCACCTATTCGCTCTAAATATTTTGTTACCATAATCAAATCAAAAATCTGTTTTCCATGATTTCCTTTTTCTTCTTTTATAAAAGCAATCATTCGTTCTTTTACATCCTCAAAATATTGATCTACTGTGTCATCTTCCAGAATCACATTCTGAGCAAGCTCAAGATTTTTCGAAACATATGCCAACACACTATCTCGAACCATCTTACTTACAGCACTTGCCATATTTCCAATCTCATCAATATCTGATTTGGTTACCTTTTCTGTAGAAATCACGATTTCTGCAATATCAGAAGCCTGATCTCCAATTCTTTCCATATCTGTGATCATCTTCAGCGCTGCCGAAATTCTTCGTAAATCCCTTGCCACAGGTTGTTGTTGCAACAATAATTTTAAGCAGAGTCTTTCTATATCCTTTTCCATCTGATCTATTTCTTCATCTGCTTCCATTACAGCTTTTGCCAGCTGTACATTTCCATCCTGCAATGCTTTTGTTGCATCTGCAATTGCAATCTCACATAACTCACCCATATGAATAAGCTGTTCATCCAATAATTGTAACTGTCTGTCAAATCTGTTCCGCATTGATCAACCAAACCTCCCTGTGATATAATCTTCTGTTCTTTTGTCTGCCGGAATAGAGAACAATTTTTCTGTATCATTGTACTCCACAACCTCACCAAGGAGAAAAAATGCTGTATTATCTGACACACGTACTGCTTGCTGCATATTATGTGTAACCATGATAATAGTATAATCTTTTTTTAGTTCCATCGCAAGGTCTTCTATTTTTGAAGTAGAAATCGGATCCAACGCAGATGTCGGCTCATCCATTAATAGTACTTCTGGTTCTACCGCCAATGCTCTTGCAATGCAAAGTCTCTGCTGCTGTCCTCCGGACATTCCTAATGCACTCTTTTTCAAGCGATCTTTACACTCATCCCAAATTGCTGCATTTCTTAAAGATCGTTCTACAATTTCATCTAATTTTGCCTTCGAATGTATTCCATGCGTACGCGGGCCAAAAGCAATATTATCATAAATACTCATCGGAAATGGATTGGGTTTTTGGAATACCATACCAACACGTTTTCGCAATAAATTCACATCCATTCCATTGTAAATATTTGTACCGTCCAAAAGAATATCGCCTTCTATCCTACATCCTTCTACCAAATCATTCATTCGATTGATTGATTTCAACAATGTAGATTTTCCACATCCACTGGGCCCAATAAACGCTGTTATTTTATTCTTTTCTATCTCAAGATTTACATCCTTTAGTGCTTTAAAATCACTGTAATATAAATCTAAATTTTTTATGCTGATTTTTGACATTTTCTTTTCCTCTCTTTTACGCCTTTGTCAGTTTTTTTGCAATTACACTTGATAATGTATTAATCCCAACGACAAGTACCAATAGAATCACTGCCGTTGCATAGGCTTGATCCATATATAAGCCTTCACTTGCTAATGTATACATATGAAGTGCCAAAGTACGTCCTGATCCCATCACACTAGATGGAACTTTTGCTACAGTTCCAGATGTATACATTAACGCTGCTGTTTCTCCTACAATTCTTCCAATTGCCAAAATTACTCCGGCCAATATTCCAGGAACAGCAGACGGCAGTACAATTCGAAATACAGTGCGCAATTTTCCTGCCCCCAAGCCAAAACTACCTTCTCGGAAAGAATCCGGAACAGATTTTAAAGACTCCTCTGTCTGTCTCATAATTAACGGAAGAATCATAATTGACATTGTAAAAGCACCTGCCAATAATGAGAATCCCCAGTTCAATGTATTGACAAAGAAGAGCATTCCAAATAATCCATAAACAATAGAAGGAATTCCGGAAAGTGTTTCCGTTGTTAATCGAATCGCTCCCATAAACTTATTTCCACGTTTTGCATACTCTACCAGATAAATTGCTGAAAATATTCCAAGAGGAACTGCAATTAATAAGGAAAGTAATGTCATGCTCACAGTATTGATCAGTGCCGGCATTAATGACGCATTTTCTGATGTATAATGAAAAGAAAATAACGATGGTGTAATATACGGAACACCTTTGATCAAAATATATACAATTAAAAATATCAATACTAAAAAAGTTAAAATTGCACCTGCCATCACTAGAAGCATCATGAAAAACGAGCCTGGATGGTGTAAATAATTTTTTATTGTCTGTCGAAATGAATTCTGCTTATTCACGTTCTTTCCTCCTGTTCAATAAAGCCACACTGAAATTAATGATCAGAATAAACACAAACAATACAACACCTGTAGCAATCAATGCTTCTCTATGTAAATCCGTTGCATATCCCATTTCAATCACGATATTTGCAGTCAGTGTTCGTACACCTTTTAAAATTCCTTTAGGCATTCTTGGTTGGTTTCCAGCAATCATTATCACAGCCATTGTTTCTCCGATGGCACGTCCTATACCAAGTACAATTCCTGCAATAACTCCAGACTTTGCCGCTGGAATCATAACACGAAATATACTTCTTTCTCTCGTTGCACCTAATGCAAGAGAACCTTCATAATAATGTACCGGAACTGCACGTAATGCCGCTTCTGTTGTTCCTATAATTGTAGGAAGAATCATCATTCCCAAAAGAATGGATGCTGTCAGCATACTATTTCCGTCTCCTGCAGAAGGGAACATTTTCGGAAAAAGTTCATGTAATGTTCTACCAAAATCTCTGATTATAGGTACAAGAACAACCAATCCGAAAAAACCATAAATAACAGATGGAATACCTGCTAATAATTCAGTCGCGGCTTTTAACGGCTTATAAATTCGTTTCGGACAATACATAGCCATAAACACAGATGTCAATATTCCGATCGGCACTCCAATCAAAATTGCTCCGGCCGTCACATAAATACTGCCTATGATCATTGGAAGAATTCCGAAAATTTTATTGTTCGGTTTCCACATTTCTCCTGTAATAAAATTTACAAATCCAATTTCTTTCATAGCAGGGATTCCATTTGCAAATAAAAATACACAAATGAGAGTTACCGCCAGCACCGAAGTACAGGCGGCAATGAAGAATACTCCCTGCATGAATTTTTCTGTCCATGCTTTTGATTTCATTTATTTTACTACCTCATCCCACATAAGAGTTTCACCTGTGTAAATTCCCTTTACTTGTTCACTGCTCAACTCATCTACCGGGCTAGCCAGATTTACGATTACAGCAATACCATCTGTAGCCATAACAGTTCCCTTTGCACCTGCTGAAATTTCTGTATCTTTCAGTTCACGAGATGCCATACCGATATCATAGCTTCCATCCATTGTAGATGTAACACCTGTTGTAGAATCTGTTGTCTGTAATTCGATTTCTGCATTTGGATTCACTTTTTTATATGCTTCAATCAATTTTTCCATAACCGGTGATACTGAAGAAGATCCACCTACAACTGCTTTTCCGGATGGCTGAGTTCCTTTAAACGCCTCTACTCCATCAACAGAAATGCATCCACCTTCTTCTACTACTTTCTGACCTTCTGTACTCATAATGAAGTTCACAAAATCCTGAGCAACCTCATTATCAATTGTCTGTTTTGTTACAATGTTAAATGGACGTGATACTTTATAATCTCCGGATTTAACATTTTCTGCTGTTGCCTCTGCTCCATTGATTTTCAGTGCTTTCACACTCTCATCTAAAGAACCAAGAGAAATATAACCAATTGCATATTCATTGCCTGCAACAGTAGTCATCATAACAGAAGTGCTGTTTGTAATCTGAGCTTCCTCAGTTGTCATATCTACTTTTTCGCCATCTACTTTTTCTTCTATACCAAACAGTTCTATAAATGCACCTCTTGTTCCAGATCCATCTTCGCGTGATACAATTGTAATCTCATTTGCAGCATCCCATTCTTCTGCGCCTGCTTCGCTTTGTGTCTCTGTTTTCTCCCCTGTTGCTTCTGTATTATTTCCACATCCTACAGCAACAGCTGCCATCATACCTACTACTGATACTAATGCAATAAACTTCTTCATTTTCATTTTGCAAATCTCCTTTGATTTGAATTTTTCTTTTTGTTATGTAGTTGTTTTCTTCACAATGGCTATCTTAAAGGAGTAATGTAAAATTTAAAACGGAAGTTTTGTAAAATAAATGTTAAATAAAAAAGGAGGTGCCACTTTACAAAAGCATCTCCTTTCAATATTTTCATTTTTATGCTGTTAAAACTTCTTCTGCAATATTGCGTGAATGATCCGAAATACGTTCCAATGCAACTAACGCATCCAAATACACAATTCCGGCATCTGTATTACACTGATTATTTGCAAGTCTCTGCATATGTCCGGTACGGAGCTTAATTTCCAGATCATCTGCCTGACTTTCTTTTTCAATTACCTTCATTGCCTTTTCTTTATCATTTTCCACAAAAGCTTCTAAAGCGTAACGGAAGCTCTCCGCACAGACTTCTGCCATTTCCTTTAACTCGGCTCGTCCTACATCTGTAAATACAGCCTTTCGTTCAGTCAATGTCTCGGCAAATTCAGAAATATTTTCACAATAATCACTAATTCTCTCAATATCCGACAACGTCTGCAGAATACATGCTACTTCATGATGCTCCTTTTCATTCAAAGAAAGAGAACTTAACTTCACAACATAATTTGTAATACCACTGCAAAGTCTATCTACTGTATCCTCTTCTTCTTTGATCTCTAATATCTTCTGATAATCCTTTGTAAAGATAACATCAATGGCCTTATCCACTGTTCGAAGTACGATACTTCCCATACGGCTGACTTCACTTAACGCTGACTGCAGTGCAATTCCCGGAGTCTCTAACATACGATCGTCCAACAGCACTCTGCTCTCGTCCTCTGTATTCTCGTCTTCCTTTTCCAGCTTTCTTGCCAGCTTGATGATCAGATCTGAGAATGGGAAGAGTAAAATGGTCGTTCCTACATTGAAAATCGTATGAACCGTACTGATCTGTGTCTGTGTAATGACACCATCTCCTGCTTCCACGAAAACCACTTTAAATAGAACAATTGCTAAAACACTAAAGATAATTGTTCCGATGATGTTAAATAACAAATGCATGATCGCCGCTGTTTTTGCGTTCTTTTTCGCACCGATACTGGACATAATCGCAGTGACGCAAGTACCGATATTCTGTCCCATGATAATGTACACTGCGGCATTAAATGGAACCAGTCCTGCTGCCGCCAGACTCTGTAAAATACCCACAGATGCTGATGAACTTTGAATAACGGCTGTTACCACTGCACCTGCTATAATTCCTAAAAACGGATTGTGACCAAGTGTTACAAACAGGCTGCGGAACGCCTCTGATTCCTGTAGGGGCGATACAGCCGAAGACATCGTACTGATACCGACAAATAAAATACCAAATCCAATAATAATACTGGACAAATCCTTTGTAGAACGACGGCTTCCTGTCAGCATCACAATGACACCTGCCATTATCGCAATCGGAGCCAAATTGGACGGACTTAAGAACTTCGCCCACTCCACACTGGAGACCAGCCAACCGGTTACTGTTGTACCAATATTTGCTCCCATGATCACGCCCATCGCCTGACTCAGATTCATGATTCCTGCATTTACAAAACCAACGACCATAACCGTTGTTGCAGATGAGCTCTGAATAACTGCCGTGATCAAAGCGCCCAGCATAACTCCCATCAGTTTATTTCTTGTAAGCGCCTCCAGCAAAGCTTTCATCTTACTTCCAGCTGCATTCTCCAAACCTTGAGCCATAATCTGCATACCATAAATAAACATTCCAAGTCCCCCGACAAAGGGGATAATGATTCCCGCGTAACTCATATGTTACCTCCCGTATTTTTCCTATCTTTAACGATACCATTATCCCTCGCAAAAAACAACAAGATTTTACATATATTTTACAAGCAGGACAGAATCTTTTTCACTTTTTCATTCTCGGTTCAAAAATAAAAGATGCCAGATAACCAAAGACAAGAGCCGCCGAGATTCCAACTGCGCTTGCTTTAAATCCCCCTTGGAAAATCCCAAGAAATCCACTTTTATCCACTGCCTCCTTCACTCCCTGCCAAAGTACATTTCCAAATCCCAATAGTGGAACGCTTGCCCCTGCCCCTGCAAATTCCTGAAAGGGCTTATAGATTCCGCAAAATCCCAAAACAGCACCTGTACAGACAAGGAATACCATCACCCGGCCGGGCATCAGTTTTGTTCGGTCGAGAAGAATCTGTACAAAAGCGCAGATGAGTCCTCCTATCCAAAATGCATTTACATAATCCATCTTTCCTATCTCCTTCTCATAAAAATCATATCGGCTGTTTCTCTTCGTGCATCAACAATGCTCGATTACAATTCCATGCGCGATTCCCGGAACGCTGGCTCCTTCATTAAAACTGACCGTTGACATCAGCGCTCCCGTCGGCACAAATAAAATTCGTTTCCACTCCCCCCTTTTTAATTTTGGAAGAATGTATGCAGCCAAAGTAACCGCAGCACAGCCGCAGCCACTGCCTCCGGCATGGGTATCCTGTGTCTTTTGATCAAAGATAGTCATTCCACAATCCATGTGATTTTGCCGGATATCATACCCTGCCTCCCAGACCAGATCGAATAAAATATCCTGCCCCACATATCCCAAGTCTCCGGTGATAATCTGGTCATAATCCTCTGCCTTGCGGTTGAAATCTTTGAAATTCTGCACAATCGTATCACAGGCTGCCGGAGCCATACATGCTCCCATATTCTGAGAATCTTTTAATCCATAATCTACAATTTTCCCAACCGTTACTCCACTGATCCGGATATGACTTTTTTCTGTTCCAACCAGAAATGCCCCGCTCCCGGTTACCGTCCAATGCGCCGACAATGGCCTCTGATTGGCATATCCCAGAGGGAAACGAAATTCCTTTTCCGCACTTCCAAAATGACTGGACGTCACTGCCAGCATCAACTCTCCATAGCCTGCTGCCACACTCATTGCCGAAAGTGCCAGCGCCTCTCCCGATGTAGAACACGCTCCATATAACCCAAACATGGGAATCTGAAGTGCCTCCACGCCCATAGAAGTTGCTATCCCCTGCCGGAGAAGATCTCCGCCAAATAAGAACCGAACGTCCTTTGCCTCCTTCTTCGCCTTTCCCAATGCCAGTACACACGCCTCCTTTTGCATGGTACTTTCTGCCTCCTCCCACGTGTTTGCACCAAATAGATCATCTTCGTTTGTCATATCAAACATCTTTCCAAGAGGTCCTTCTGATTCCTTACTTCCCACTACAGAACCTGCCTGTAAGATGTAGGGAGCCTTTGCAAATGCAATGCTCTGACTTCCCAATGCCCCGATTGGTTTTTCCATCTTTGTATCTGTTATTTTCTGTCCTTCCAAATCCAATCCCTCATTTCTAAATCAATTACTAAAGTATTTTCTAAAAAATGTATACGATTCCTGCTACAACCTAGTATCTCGGAATCTACTTTTTTTATACACATTTATACATATAGGAATATTTTTCTCGCATTCTATGCAGACTATTCCTTGTAATACGATTCCAATTATTTTTTTCAGAGGTGATACCATGGACAAAATCGAAAAACAAAAACAAGAACAACAATATGAATCTTATGTAAAACAAAAAACACCCAGACACAATGTCTGGGGAAATATGATAAAAGCGTTTCTTACCGGCGGAATCATCTGCGTCCTCGGTCAGGGAATCTTCAACTACTGTCAACTGCTTGGATTGTCCAAAGACAATTGCAGCAGCTGGACCTCTCTGATTCTCATTCTAATCAGCGTCATCCTGACCGGAATCGGCGTTTATCCGAAGATAGCAAAATGGGGTGGTGCAGGAGCGCTGGTTCCAATCACCGGTTTCGCCAACTCCGTTGCCGCTCCGGCGATCGAATACAAAAAAGAAGGACAGGTATTCGGCATTGGCTGTAAAATCTTCACGATTGCAGGACCGGTTATTCTATACGGCATCTTCACAAGCTGGGGGCTTGGATTCTTATATTGGCTGGGCAGCATTACAGGAGTCGCATAAGCGACTCCTGCTTTTTTACCATCTCTGCATAAAATACAGTATCGAGCCTACCCCTCTGCCCAATGCCATACTAATAATAAATGCGGAGATATAACGAGTAATCTTGATTCTCCGAATAAAAATCGGAAATACATTCAGTATTTCCGCCAATGCCATGGACCAACACCCTACAAATATTCCGCCGAACAGTCCAAAAATCGGCAAAATCCAACTCCCATAAGGAATCGGAAGGTGAAACACAAACAAAATGGTACCAACAATTCCACCGAGAGCTGTACTATCCTCATACAATAATATATGTTCTGCCGTATGCGTCCGGTCTGCAAAATCTGCAATCACACCCAATTCCACAATAAACGCAAAAAGCCCTCCGGCAACTGCTGCTCCAAAACTAAGACCGATGACAGCCAGCAGGATTTGATTTCCCCACATCCAGCTCCTCCTTTCTTCTGGAGGCATCTTCCACCAGAGTGGTCTGAATATCATTTTCATAAAGCCGCATCTGCACTTCCAGAGGTGTCGGGTCTACTGTAAACCGTTTTTTTCCAAAGTGATTGAAGAATCCTAAGATACCTATAACAATCCCTATGGAATAACTCACTTCTAATATCGTATACCCATCACTTTCAACTCCGGTCAGCGCCAGATAAATCTGTGAAAACAATTTTGTAATGGAAACATCATTGTGAAACGCCATAATCGAAAATGCAGATCCGCAAAAAACCAGAACGACAACTACCGCTGTTTTCAACAAATGTACGACATTTCCCGATGTATTCTGATTTTCATAAGTCAGAATGATATCTGTCTCTCCAAGATTCTGGATGTCCAAATTGGGATATTGCTCATGAATGCAGGCAATGATTTTCAAAACAGAAATTACGACTCGCTGCTGTTTTTTTCCTTGTTCTGAAAACTTTACTAATTTTATAGATTTGATTTTCGGAATTACTACCTTATTACTACATTCCAACGACAAAATATCCCCCACTGTCACCTCTGTCTTTGTCAGTTCCACATCCCTGTCTCCCTTAATATACAAGATATCTTGATTAGCTGACATGTTCCGAAACCTCCATACATTTTACAAGGGTACCGCCACTGTCCGGAAACTCTTCATTTCGATTATACAAATAATACATACTTCCCAAAATCACCGCTGCCAGCACGATTGTCACCAGACAGATCCGCACTTTTCTTCTTCCTTCATCCATATCAAATCACCTAAACCTTTCCAAAGAATCCTTCTTCTTTCATTAGTATTTAGGTTTTTTCATATAATATACGTAGGAAAAGGGAGCATATCATTTTACAATGCTCCCTCAAATTTATTTCGCTACAGCAGCTTATTAATTTAATACTTCATAATTCTAATGTCAGAACAAAGGTTGCTGACGTACCTTGATTACATGTTGTTGTAACTTTCACCTCATTTTGTTTATTTGGTATCACCTTTGTTAATTCAATTTCTATTTGTTTTGTTTCCCCCGGCTGGAGCGATATGTATTTTGTCGGATAAGCTACCTCATTTCCATTTAATGTTATCTTTGCAAAATTATTCTCATTAAATGTAACGATCTGTTCAGACATATTTTCAACTTCAAATACCACAACTGCCGAATCTTCCGAAATGCTTTTTTCATAGCAGCACACTGAAAGCGTAGGTAGCTCTCTCTTATTGCCTTGTCCGATATAATACAGCAATCCAAAACACAAACAACAAACAACTATTATGACTATGTATTTTTTCTTCATACTTTTCACCCTTATAACATTTAGTTTTTACTTTGATGCTTTTTATACCATCTACATAATAATGCGCAGAAAAGCATTGTACCAAAAGGAATAAAATACTCAGAATTTGCATATATCCATGAAAAAGGTTCTATTATAAATATGCTTGCAAAGCATGATATTAATGCAACAGGTATTAAAAGTATGCATTCTAGAACTGAACTAAAATTTTCTGTGTTGCATAATGCGAATAGTAATAAAAATTCTAGAATATAGTATAGTACATTAATCGCATTTCGGAGATACCATATCCATATCATTTCCGAAGAATAGTTATACATCTCATACGCTTTAAGTTCTGACGTTATATAATATCGTAATACAAAAAATAATATCATACAAAAATATAAGATTAAAAATTTAAAAAATTTCTTTTTCATAGAACTCCTTTCATAACATCATTTACAAAAACTGTTTCGCATTCTCAAAATAAATTAAAACAAATCTAATTTTTGTTATTTTATCTCCATACGACCATTTTTCAATGTAAGTAACCCAGATGTACAATAGATTGTAATATAATATTTGCCTTCCTGCTCTGCTGTTAAATTGTACTGATGATGTAATCCTTCATCCATAACATCTTGGTGAAGTGCTCCGTCCAATAAATAACCAAATTTAATTTTCCAACTCTTGTTTCCTGTTTTTGTTGTTTCTAACGGATATTGTTCCGCTTTGAATGATAATGTCTGCCCTTTTTTTAAGTTCCATGCAGTTCCATCCGGTTTTGTAAAAATAACCATTGCAGCATTTCCCATAATTACTTCTGGTGTTTCATAATAACCATCCTTCTCTGTTGTAAGAAATGGGTTCACCGTAACAGGTAAAAAGAACTCCTCTGTATCTACACTTTTTATATAATTATTATCAAGTGCTTTTTCCAATCGTTCTTTTTTTAATGCTTTCGCATTCGTTTCTGCCTCTTCTTCCGTAATTTCTTTTATCTCTGATCCATGAACAACCATTGCATTTATCATGACTTCCTTTCCAATCCACTCTCGATTGCTATCATCAATCAATGCCGCTTTTCCTTTGGAAAGATCTCTTAGTCCATCCACATCAATCCAATCTCGATCTGTGTCATCTAGTAAAGCCGGATCCTTAACTTTTATTTCTGACTCATGAATAAATGCAGATCCACTTTCTCCCCACCAGGATTCTTTCTCTTCCTGCATCTTCTCCGGAACCGTATTTTCAATAGGTTTAAATTGATAAATAACAAGACCAAGCATGCAACACGCAAAAACAAGAACAATCCCAATAATTGCTGTTTTTTTAATTAATTTTCCGTTCATTTCCAATTTACCCCCTAACTGTTTTTATTTTATCCTGATTAAAGTTTCTGCTTTTAGTTTAATAATCAAATATTTTTTCTTCACCATACATTGTAATTTTCACACAAAATTTTTTATGATCCATCTGATATGCAATATCTCCGTCATATCTTTCTACAATCCGTTTCACACTTTCTAACCCCAAGCCATGGTGTTCTGTTTCCTTCTTATGTGTAAGAAAATGACCTCGCTCTATGACGGGATTTTCCTTTATGCTATTTGATATTTCAAGAAATACTATCGACTGCTGACAATGTATATCCACCTCGATCCAACGGTCATCTTCTACCTGTTCACACGCCTCAATCGCATTATCCAGAAGATTTCCAAATAAAGAGCAACTTTCTCTATCTGATAAAATCCATTGTTCTACAGTCTCTGTTTTGATATCCATCCGAATATTTTTCTCTTTCGCAATCCCTATCTTCTGATTTAAGACAATATCTGTGACTTGATTTCCTGTCCACACTTCTGTCTTTCCATTCTTCAATTCTTCACTGAGTTCGTCCAGATACGTTCCAATTCCTTGTAGGTTTCCCTGCGCCTGATATTCTTTTAATATCAACAGATGATTTTTCATATCATGCAGCAGCTCCCGATTTCTCTGCTGACTGTTCATAAGTTCCTGATAATAGGAATGGAGCATCTGCTCCTTTTGATGCAAATATAAATTTTCCTGTCTTATCAGCCTTTCCTTTACAAATAACCACGCAACAATCACAAGTATAAATAAAATACACACCAACGATAATAGCCATATACTACCTTTATATTTTGATATTCCCAGTGCTATCATTTGCAAACCAAACTGATATACATATAAGATAATACTGCCAATAAAAACTACTGCTATCAAAATTTTTCGAAAATCTCGAATCTCAATATCGCTTGTTTTTCTCCACTTTCTGATTTTCTCTACTATAATTGCAACAAGCAAACGCGTACAAAAAAAGAGTGCTATCTGCTGAAATGATGAATCAAAATAAATCTTTTCTCCAAATTCTTCTTCACACCAAACAGTACTCAAAAAGGCTAAAATATAATCCAGAACAGCGACCAGAACAAAATAGGCAAATGCAATTTCAAACTTTAATACCAGTTGATTTCTCTGAATCATCCATGAGCATAGCACGACTAATACAATTATTGTGTATGATGCCGGGAGTGAAAAAAACAATATGAAACGATTCCATCCCAGCAGTATTCCCAAAAGGAATATAGACAAGTAAATCACCGCATAATTCCACTTTGTCAAATATTTCTTTTCCAGCACTGTCTCATACATCAGACGATAACATAACCAGATTTCCCAGCAAGTTAATACAGACAGCAGAACTATATATACCGTATTCATCATTCCAACTCTCTCCATCTATGATTCAATTCTTCTTTTACCTTTGCCCGTCTTGCCCTGCTGACTGCCAACTCATCCCCATTATCCATTCGAATTGTTGTTTTTCCGATTCCTGCAATATGCCTTATATTTGCAATATATCCACGCTCTATTGTCAGGAATCCACGTTCTATCACTTCCTTCTCAATCTCTCTGATATTGATACGTTCCCGATAGATTTCCTTTTCGGTCACATATTCCACATATTTTTCACCCTTTGCTTTATGCAAATAAATAATATCTGCATAATATATTTTCTGTTTCCGCTCTCCCGTACCAATCCAGCGAAACTGTTTTTTTTCCCTTTCCAATCTGGTTGCCAACGTCTCTACGATCCCCGGGAGCCGTTCTTCCATATCAGATTTATCTATATATTGATAGGCGCTGATTCGATAACTTTCGTATGCATATTCCGGGTGCGCAGTAAGAAAAATCAAATACATCTTCTCGTATTTTTCCCGAACTTTTCTCCCTAGCTCCATTCCGCTCATTTCCGGCATCTCAATATCTGTAATCAAAATATCTACTAACTTTTCTTCTATATATTTCCATAATTCAGATGGTGATGTACATATTTCTATATGCACATGACACCCTTCCGGTATTGCCGCCAGTACACACTGCCGTACTTTTTCACAAATACTTTTATCATCATCAAGAATTGCAATCTCTGTCATATTTCCCCTCTTATATCCACACCACACTATTTTAGTTATTATAACAAAAAGCAACATTTCATGCACCTACATGGACATGAAATGTTGCTTTTTGTCTTTGAATTGTACTATCTTCTTCTCTTATTCATCTGTAAAATAATCTGTGCAAGGGCAATTACCGCCACAAATAAGATGATAAAGAATGGAGCTGTATCTCCTGTCACCGGTACTTTTCCATTTGTATTCGTATTTGTCTGGCTCTGTACCTGACCGGCTTTTTTATCAAGTTTTTCCACTGCATCTGTCAATGCATTTAATGCAGCATCTACTTGTTCCTGTGAAGCATCTGCTTTCTTCAAGACTGCTTCTGCATTTTTTAAAGCCGTTTCATATACAGCCCAGCTTTCTGCTGTATAATCTGCTTGTTTGTACTTGGATAAGCATGCATCGTAATATTTCTGAAGTTTTGACTTGTCTACAGACACCGGCAATTTTGCGATTGCCTGCTCCTCTGTTGCTCCACATGCCTGACAAGTTCTTCTTTCAAGGCCTTCTTCCGCCTGTGTCGGCTCCTTTACAACTTCCCACTGTCCAAACTTATGTCCAAGCGGAGCAATCTCTGTGCTTTCCTGTATAGTCAAGCCACAATCTGTACACACTTCTTTGCCTGTTGCTCCCGGTTCTGTACATGTTGGTTCTTTTTTCCCTTGTATTTCTGTATTCTGATGTTCACATGCCTTAAAGGTTGCTGAGATTTCTACATTTTCATTTGATTCAACCGTATAACGATTGACCGCCCCTACAGAAGTTCCATTCACCTTGACATCCTCAATTGTGTAACCTTGATTCGCTTTTATTGCAAATGTTTTCATCTTGCCGGCAATGATCTGCATTGTTCCGTCTTCTGACAACGTTCCTGTGACCGGTGCGATTGTGCCATTTGCGCCTGGTTTTGTAGTAATTGTGATCTTCTTCGGCTCAACAACTTTATAAAGTGCGATTTCTGCCGCCGTCGGATGATCCCCGCCTGCCATTGTCTTAGCTGTAAAACGAATCCTGTTTGTTGTAACCTTTTCCGGGAACACCACTTCCTGCGGAGTTGTAGAAACTCCATGTCGTTTGAACGTTCCTGTGCAGACCGTTTTCCATTGTACCGGATCTGCCGCCTCCGTATCGCCTTCCGGAATCACAGCTGCTTCTATTACATATTCGCCGATTGTTCCTGCATCTGCAACGTCTAATCTTGGCAAATACGTCATTTTACCTAATTCTGTCACTTCTTTTAATGGTATTTCCACAGAAATTCCATCCGGATTATCTTTTAATTTTCCGTTTGCCCAGTTTGCATGCCAGAATGTACCGGTATCTTCATCAAAAGCTTTTTCAATACCTTGTTGATGTGCTGTCTCCTCAGAAGTTGCTGTCGGTGTTCCATATGCGGATTTTTCCAGCTTCTCTGTCGAAATTTCTTCCGGCTGTCCCTCCTGATCCTGAATGATAATTTTTGCTTTTGAATTGAATCCGAGAATCAGTTTTTCATCCTTTGTAGATAATTCTTCTGTAAAATACTGTTCTCCGGTTGTATTTGTATTTCGTCTTGTGATCACAACAAAGTCTTTTTCTTTTTCTCCGTCTTTGAATGTAATCGTTGCAGTTCCTTCTGTATCAAAATCATCCTGTATTGCCGTTCCCGGATTCGGAGATACTGTTACAGTTGCCTCTCCTTTACTTCCTCCGATACGTACCAGCTTCATCTTCATCTCAGAGTCTTCTTTCATTGTATACTCTGCTTTTTCCACTCCGATCATTCCAAGACCGCCATTATTTATTACATAAGCGCCTTCAATTCCGATTGCTTTGCTGTTATCTGTAACTTCTAACCGGAGGGTATGCGCTCCATCCTCTAAATCCTCGGAAGTATAGATGATCTGTCCAACTGCTCTCTTTCCGGCATTCGTATTGATTTCTTTCGCATCTTTGCCATCTATCGTGACACTTGCTGTTCCATGTCCAGAATCCAATGTACCGACGAGATAAATCTTAGATCCGGTAAAGTTAATTTCAAATGACGCACCTTTTTTCGCCCATGCATTTGTTCCATTCAAATACTGTGTACCACTTTCCATCGTCCAGCCGGAGGAACTAAAAGAAAATTCCTTATCTCGCTCATCGATCACCTGCATACCTTCCGGCGCTGCTGACGGAAGTTCAAAATCAACTGTCGCTTTGTACACGCCCACTTCTGTAAGCATTGGAACAGCACTGGTTGTAGTCACTGTAATCCGGATCTTATCTGCTTTTACAGCGCCTTTTCTGCAAAGTCTTTTTGCTCCGATTGTTGTTCCCTGATCAAAAACTTTCCAGTCGCTGTCGCCATTGCTATATTCTACTTTAAACTGTTTGATACGCTGTCCGAACTGAATTGCTTCTTCAACTGAAACAACATCAAATGTTTTTGCTTCACCCAGATCTATCACCAGTGAACCGGTTGTTGTTCCATCTTCCACTGTCCAGTATGTATCATCCTGCCCGTCCAGAACATTCTCAGGTGAAAATGCCAAATCATTTCCACGAACCTCCGTCGCTCTTGCAGTACCATGTGCTGCAAGATTTGATTTGAAGGTATCTTTGATATTCTGCCCAAATTCAGTTACTCGATTTAAGATTGCATCATCTATTTTTCCTTGCGTATTCGGCGGTATATTTAAAAGCAACGGGGAATTATGTCCTACAGAATTAAAATACATACCTGCAAGATCTGCAACACTCTTTGGTGTGTTCTTCTTTGTCCCCCAAAACCAGCCTGAAGTAATACGTGCATCACTTTCCGGTACTGTCCACTGGTTTCCATCTTCATAACCGGCAGTAAAACCGCCTACATTATTGCTGTCGATTTTATTTGTCTTATAATCTACTTTTGACTTAGACCAAGTTTGCTCATTTGCATATCCATTTTCATTTCCGATCCAACGAACAGTTGTGTATGCTTCTGCTCCAAAGAGCATACAATCTGATTCATAACCGGCATCCTTTCCCTCATACTTTTGAATTGTCTCAAACCATTTTTCAAAAGTATACTCCTGATATCCGGCTCCGCTTCCTTTTGCACCGTCCATCCAGACTTCTTTAAAATGACCATCGTTTCCATACTTATTATCGCTTAAAATCTCAATCAACTGATTGTTATAATATTCATTATAATCTCTGGATTCTTTTGCATCTTTTTCCTTTACTTCATCCCAAGTCATTCCATCCAAAGGTTTCTGTCCGGTAACTTGTCCCTGACTATTATAAATCGGCTGTACTAAAGGTTTTCCATCCTTATCCTTATAACCGTAACTGTCATCATGAATATCCCAAGGAGACAGATACAATCCCATATCTACATCATATTCTGTACAGGCAGCAGAAATTTCTGCCAGTACATCACCTTGCAGCCCATCATAATTATAATTCTTGTAACTTGTGGACTCTACATCATATTCTGTATGCTTACTGTTCCAAATGCAAAATCCGTCATGATGCTTTGCAGTCACAATTAATTTTTCAAATCCGGCTTCTTTTATCGTTTTTACAAACGTATCCGCATCAAAGTCTGCTTCCAGCTTAAAAATATCATCTGGCGTTCTGGAACCATAATTTTCACCCCACTCAATTTCATTGAATGTATTTGGTCCAAAATGACAAAATGCCGCAAGCTCCTGCTTCTGATACTCATATTGATTTTCATTTGGTAAAACCTTATCTTTTTCCGGTTCTTTTGTCTGTTTTTCTGACAAAGATTCTTCTCCTACTAAATCAGAATCTTTTGCCATTGTAGGAACTGATTCCGCAAAAAAGAGCTGACCAGCCATCACTCCTGCCAAAAGCAGACTCCATAGTTTTTTCCTTTTCATAACTTTCTCCTTTTTCCTTTATTCTCCCTTAACATATTCTGTTGTATTTTACCATTTCTTTTCCCCCGAAACAATTGTATTCCCAAATCCATTTCTTTTTCTACATAAGCACTAAATTCTTTCAACTTTCCGCTTAAATTCACCCTTTTTTTCATATATAGTGCACAATAGTTATATTTAAACTATACCATCTTCCTCATTTTCTCCAAGATTCGTTTTTCCATACGAGACACCTGCACCTGTGAAGTTTTCAACAATTTTCCCACTTCTGTTTGTGTCCGGTCTGCAAAATATCGCAAATAAATCACTTCCCTTTCTTCCGCGCTCAATGTTTCTAAAAGCTGCTGCAATACAAGAATATCCAATACTTTTTCTTCTCGTTTTTCTTCTTCCTCTATTTTGTCCACAAGCTGGATTTCCTGTCCTTCACTTTGATGGATTGGTTTGTAAATAGATTCCACCTCGCTTCCCGCCTCCATTGCTTGAACAATCTCTTCTTTTTCTACCTGTAGTTTCTCTGAAAGTTCTTCAATTGTCGGTTCTCTTCCATATTGATTCACCAGTTCTTCCCTTGCCTGAAATATTTTATAGGACAGTTCTTTCAAGGAACGGCTTACTTTAATCATGCCGTCATCCCGAAGATATCGTTTGATTTCTCCACTGATCATCGGAATGGCATACGTGGAAAATTTTACATCAAAGGATAAATCAAATTTGTCAATTGCTTTTAACAGACCGATGCTGCCAATCTGAAACAAGTCTTCCGTATCTGTTCCGCGTCCGTAAAACCGCTTTACCACACACCAGATGAGCCCCACATTTTCTTCTACCAGTTGTTCTCTCGCTTTTTTATCTCCATCGTGCGCCTGTCTGATCAAAGCGATTGTGTGGTCCATAGATCTCTTCCTTTTCCAATTCTTTTTTCCATTTTTACAATAGTTCCCTCGCCGGGAGCAGATTCCACTTCTACCTTATCCATAAATGCCTCCATAAATGCAAAACCCATCCCGGAGCGGTCCATTTCCGGTTTGGTCGTATACATCGGAAGAAGTGCCTGCTCCACATCTTCGATTCCGCATCCGCTGTCTTTTACCTGTACAGAAAACAGATTTTCCTCAATCTTACAGCGCACCGACACCTTATGATATGTATCTTCATATCCATGGATAATCGCGTTGGTCACCGCCTCTGAAACCGCTGTTTTCACATCGGACACTTCTTCCACCGTAGGATTTAACTGCGTCAGAAATGCAGCTACTGCTACACGCGCAAACCGTTCATTCTCTGAACGACTGTCAAAAATCACTTCCATTTCGTTTGTATTCTTCATTCTCTTTCCTCCTCATATATCTGCATAATTTTTGTCACGCCTGACAAAGTCAACACTTTTTTCATTCTAGGATTGGCATGTACTGCCCACACTTCGCCTCCGATCAGGCGGATCAGACGATACCGCCCCATAATTGCTCCAATTCCGGAGCTATCCATAAACTCCGTCATTTCAAAATCAAAAATAACATACTTGATATGATTTTTTTCAATTACCATATCTGCATTTTTCCGGATTTCCTCTGCCTGATGATGATCCACCTCTCTCGGCAGATAAATCGTCAGACAGTTTTCCTGAACCTGATACTTCATATTGTTCCTCCTTGTAATTGATTTTTTCAAAAAAAAGAGAAAGTCAAATCCTTCTCTGGATTTTCCCTTCTCTTTTGTAAATTTCTTTTATTCTGTTTTCTATTTTTTACTGTGCTGCACCTTCTGCATTCGCCTCCGCATTTGCCTGAGCAATCGCATCAAGATTTGTCTTAGCTTCTGCCGCATACTCAGAACCCGCAAATGATTTATTACACTTTGTCAGATACGTGGTTGCTGTTTCACTGTCTCCGCTTCGCAGATACGCCAATCCTAAATTAAGAAGCGCTCCTCCTGATTCGTAAGATGCGTCCATCCGCACTACCTTTGTTAAATAATCAATTGCATTCTCATAATTTGCCGCATTCAAAGACTCCACTCCAGCAGCATATCTTGTCTGACATGCTTCCGGAAAAACAGCCGCTTTCATCTCGTCATATTTTGCCTGTCCTTTACTTCCCAGTGAATCTCTGGTGATATTTAACAGGGTATCTGACAATGCTTCCGCTTCATAATTTTCTGCTTGAAATTCTTCATAAGCCGCCATTAAATTTTCGTAACTATCTGCTGTACTTGCAGCGGTCTGTGCTGCTGCCTCAGAATTTTCATTGGCACTGCGGTACTGATCCAATGTTCTTGTCTGGGCGCTGATCTGTGCCTCCAACGCATTGATTCGCTCACTGGATTCAATCATTTGTTTATTAATTTTATCGTTCCGCTTTTCCTCCGCCGCCGGAGCGATTAAAAACCATACAACCGCGGCCCCGATTAAAATCCCAACTATAATATTTATTATTGTTAACTTTCCTGCCAGCAGTTTCAATGCACTTTGTGCCGGCTGAATAATGGTTTCATTTCCAAGATTATATTCAACTGCGGTTTTCGCCTGATTTTTCCCTTTTTTCCGATTCTTCTTTTCACGTACTGAAGTCAGTTCATGAATATATCGTAGCGTCATTTCGTTTGTTGTATCCAACTTACGTGCTATACGCAGAGCTTGCTGGGCTTTTGCATACTGTTCTGTATGCAGATACAGCAGCGCTAATAATTGATGTGCCTTTAAAAAAGTGGGATGAGAAGTTGTCACTTTTTTTAATTGAATAATTGCCATATCTTCGCCATCCTGCTCACAGTATGTAAGGCACTGATTATACAGTTTCACTGCCTGATTGATTCTATCTAATTCTTTGGCAGAATTTTGTATATTTTTAATATAATCATTTGCAATATTGTCTCTGGGACGCAGATTCTTACTGATGATCCATTCTACCAGCGCCTCTGCGACTTCCCCTCTTCCATAATACACAAGTCCCAGAAGATTCCGCGCAGCAATATTCCCCCTGTTATATTGCAGACTGCGCCGAAGAGATGTAATCGCACCGGACATATCACGAATCTGAGCCTTCCTCAGACCATCATTGTACCAGTAATTGGACTGCGTGATGATTTTTTTCGTATAATCCATTTACACCCACCTACTTATTTTTGTTCCATCACCTGTTTCAAAAGGTCTGTCATATCAGACAAATCCTCTTGATAAACAGCATCTTCTATATCTTCTACTTCCAGACTCGGCTTAAACTTTTTTAACTCTTCCTCATAATCCAGCATCGCGAATCCTCCTTACTTACAGCTACTTCTTACTTTGTTCCATCAATTCCTTGATCATTCCTACCAGATATAAAGAACCCATGCAGTACACTCTTCTTCCATTCTGGTTTTTCATTATATATTCCCATGCATCTGCGATTGTTTCCATCTCCAATACAGGCCTGTCCGTAAATCTACGGAACGTTTCCGTCAGTATTCCCCGCGCTTCCGCACGCTTGTCCTGAATTTGTGTCACAAGATATATTTCTGCGTCAACCTGCCTGCACAAATATGCAATCATCTGTTCATAATCCTTATCCTGCACTGCAGAAAACAACAAAATCGTTCCCTGCCCGGTAGAATTTTTCTTCACGCTCTCTGCAAACCGTTCCACCGCACTGATATTGTGTGCTCCATCTATGAAAACATCCGGCTGTACCTCTTCCATGCGTCCCTTCCAAATCACCTGACTCAATGCTTCTTGCCATGCCCTCAGTTGTTTCGCTTCTCCAAACAACAACCTCATAACTTCTAATGCCAGACAAGCATTTTCCGGCTGGTAGACTCCTGTATTGTTAAGCCTCCATGTAACATCTTCATAATACGCACTCGCACAGGAAAATGCAATAGATTTGTTCTGAATTCCCAGAATTTTGAACGCATTTTTCCCGATTTTTTTACATCGGTTTCCGAGGTTTTTCGCAGTCTCTTCAATAACACGATTACTCTCTTCAGCGCCTTCCATATATATGACCGGCGTGCCTTTTTTTATGATTCCAGCCTTCTCAGCGGCAATCTCCTCTAATGTATCTCCCAATAATTCTGTGTGATCATATCCAATCGACGTGATCACTGAGCACACCGGCTGCTCTACCGTATTTGTCGCATCCAGTCGTCCGCCCAGTCCTGTTTCCAACACTGCATATTCCACTTTTGCTTCTGCGAAAGCAGTCACTGCCATTCCGAATAAAAATTCAAAAAAGGTCGGATGTGGAAGATTTTCTTCCTGCATCCGCCCTACTGCTGCCTGAACCTTTTCAAATACGGACAGAAACTGCGCATCTGAAAGCATCTCTCCATCCACAACAATCCGTTCATTTATTTTTACCAGATGCGGAGATGTAAAAAGCCCTACTCTCTTTTTTTGTGCCCGAAGCATCGCATCCAAATACGCACAAACAGAACCTTTTCCATTAGTCCCTGCCACATGAATCACTTTAAAATGCCGTTCTGGATGCCCCAAATACTGTAAAAACAGCCGGGTATGCTCTGGTTTATTTTTACTGGTAAATTTCGGAATGCTTAAAATAAACTCGGTTGCTTCCTGATATGTCATAACTCTCCTGTCTACTACTTATCTTCTTTTGTTTCTTCTGTTACAAAGGCATTTCTTCCAACTTCTACTTCCGTCTCTTCTGTCGGAAGTTCTGTCAACTTCCCGTCTTTATACTCATACTTAACCGACGTGCGGAAAATCGTATTGCTGGAGCCAACCTGTGCCGCCTGCACGATATCCCCATCTTTTAGTTCTGATTTTTTCAGATCTACTCTCGTATTATTCAAAAACGTGGTTGCCTGTTTCTCCCCGTTAATATAAATCTTTGTCTGCTTTGTAAAGTTCTCACCATAAACACTACAACTTCCATCAATCTGTTCTATGAGATTTGTAATCGAAGTATCTTTTACCCCCATTACCATATGGCCTTCTGTAATCGGCGCTCCGCTTTCTTCATATACATAACGGTCTCCATAGAGAATGTCGTACTGCAGTAACTCCAAATCTGCCAGATAATTTTTGGTCTGATGCCGCTGCTGATGATAATTAAATACCGTACCGGTATGAATATCAAGCCGCTCCAATACCTCAGCCATAATCTGATATGCCGGATAATTTCCATCCTTCTTCTCCAAACCAATATTATCCCAGATTACATAATTGGTATTGTACAAATATTTACTCTTCATATCTTTTGCCTGCAAATCCATTGTCGGCAAATGATCTCCATAAAATACAACAACTGTCGGTTCGCCACGTTTTTCTAATGCAGCAACCAAATCTCCCGCGAATTTGTCCATCTCATATACCTGATTGACATAATACTCCCAGGCATTCCGCTTTTCTTCGTCTTCTACCCCACTGACTGTAATCGCCGGATTTTCTATGATCTGTTCTGTTGGATATTCCCCATGTCCCTGTACACTAATCGTAAATACAAAATCCTGATTCTCAGTTGTATCCATCGATTCCAGAATATTTGGAATTAAAATATCATCTGTTGCCCAGCCATTTGGAGTAGTCCGAAGAATGTTCATAAATTCTTTACTCGTAAAATGGTCAAAGCCCATGTGATTAAACACCTGTGCCCGGCTATAAAAATTACCGCCATTGTTATGAAGTGCTTCGGAACCATATCCCAGTTCTCCCAATGCAGTCGCCGCACTTTCGATCACCTTTGTCTTACCATACGTCTTATAAGGATACTCTCCTGGTCCAAAGAATCGCATACTCATTCCGGTAAGCACCTCAAACTCTGTATTTGCAGTTCCTGCACCTACAGACGGCACTTTAAAATATCCTGACGAATATTTCTGATACATTTTTCTCAGATTCGGAATCGGATCTTCTGAAAACTGCAGCCACTCTACTTCTGTCGGATCAAAATATGACTCCAGCTGCACAACGACAATATTAGGCAATTCTTCTTCACTTCTTCCGGTCTCACTCACATTCAGAGCTCCCTTATTGTCAATGGCTGCCATAGTCTCTTCGCTATAACCGGATGGTTCCGAAATTCCTGTGTTAAACAAACTTGCTGTAAAACAATAAGGAAATCCATAATCTTCATATGCAAAAGCAATATTTCCAAAATAATTCGATACTACACGCTGATCAATTGCAATATTAGTCAACAGCATGTACGCGCCTATCCAGCAGCCAACTCCAATCAGCGCCAGAAAACGATGCATCTTTCCGGTGTACTGACCTCCTCGTCTCCACATGGACACGACCCAGATTACAACTGCGCCGATTCCAACAATCAATAAAATCAATTCTATTGTTGAAAAATAATTTCCGGTCAAAGAAAGTGCATCTGACAACACTTTCAAATCTTGTGCATTAAATGGCGTTACTCGTTTCAATAACAGATATCCGTTGCAGGTCCCTAGGAACAGCCAGAATACACTGAGCAGGATCCGGGCAAATACCCTTCGCCGCACCAGATACACAATTGAAAATGTTACGGTAATCAAGAATGCATTAAACAAAAACGGCAGCGGCGTTCCCACCATATAATCCCACGCCTCAAACAGCGAGTGACGTGAGACTACTTCGATAAGGAAATTCAAGATACAAGCCAGCAGGAAATGAAACAGCGGTGAGAGTAAATTCATCACCCGGTATACCGGCTGCATTTTCTTTGCAAACTTGCTGTTTCTTCTCTGCTCCAAAATGTGTTCACGCCTTGCCTTCCTTGCCTGCCATGACGCTTTGATGTCTTCTTTATTCAAATTTTTGATTTTCTGAAAAAAGCCTCTGATATTTGGCTTTTTTATATGAATTTGTTTCATTCAAGACCTCTTTTTAATCCTGCGATACGCTCTTGTACCTGAGAAAGCATCTGGGTGTATTTCTCCAGTTTTTCTTTTTCCTCCTGTACCTTTGCTGCCGGAGCTTTGCTTACAAAACGCTCATTCGACAACATTCCTTTTGCTCTCGCAATTTCTTTTGTCAGTTTCTCTTCTTCTTTTTGCAGACGCTCCAGTTCCTGTTCAAAATCAACCAAGTCTTCCAGCGGAAGATATACCGTTGCTCCCGGAACTACGATTGATACAGCGTCTTCTGCAATCTCTTTCTTTTCTGTATTTACAAGAATCTCATTTGCCAGCATCAACGGCATTGCTGAATCTTTCAAGCTGTCCACACCTTCCAGAAGGCTCTGGTCTTCACTGATTACAAACACTTTTGTACGACGATTGTTCGGCACGTTCATCTCTGCACGCATATTACGGATTCCTCTTGTAATATCTTTGACATGCTCCACAATTGCCTCGTCTGCCGGGAAGTTCCACTCCTCTTTGTATACCGGCCAGGAAGACATCATTAGAGATTCCTCTTCCGGAACAAGAACACTGTAAATCTCTTCTGTAATAAATGGCATAAACGGATGCAGCAGTTTCAACGCATTTCCAAGAACGGTTTTCAATACCCACAATGCACAATTTGCCTCTTCCGGTTTTTCCTCTGCATGGTAAATGCGGTATTTTGCCATCTCTACATACCAGTCACAGAACTCATCCCAAACAAAGTCATACACTTTCTGTACCGCGATTCCAAGTTCGAATTTATCCATATTCTCTGTTACATCTTTTGCCAATGTATTGACTCTGGATAAAATCCAACGGTCTGCCGCTGTAAAGAGCTTGTGATCCGGCTCTGCAATTACATTTTCCTTCATATTCATCAGGATGAAACGGGATGCGTTCCATACTTTATTCGCAAAGTTACGGCTTGCCTCCACTCTTTCATTATAGAAACGCATATCATTTCCCGGTGCATTTCCTGTAACCAGTGTCAGACGAAGGGCATCTGCACCGTATTGGTCAATGATTTCCAATGGGTCGATTCCGTTTCCGAGAGATTTACTCATCTTCCGTCCCTGAGAATCACGAACCAATCCATGAATCAAAACAGTATGGAATGGGGACTTGCCTGTATGCTCCAATCCGGAGAATACCATACGGATTACCCAGAAGAAAATAATATCATATCCGGTTACCAATACGTCTGTCGGATAGAAATAATCCAAGTCTTCTGTCTTCTCCGGCCATCCAAGGGTAGAGAACGGCCACAGTGCAGAACTGAACCATGTATCCAATGTATCTTCATCCTGTGTAAAATGTGTGCATCCACAGTGCGGACATTTCTCCGGCATCTCTCTTGCCACTACAAATTCGCCGCACTCATCACAGTAATAAGCCGGAATCCGGTGTCCCCACCAGATTTGACGGGAAATACACCAGTCTTTGATATTTTCCAGCCAGTGCAGGTAAATCTTGTTAAAACGCTCCGGAACGAATTTTAATTCGCCTGTTTTCAGCGCCTCAATTGCAGGTTTTGCCAACTCTTCCATCTTCACAAACCACTGCTGTTTGATAAGCGGCTCTACAGTTGTTCCACAACGGTCATGTGTTCCTACATTATGAGAATGTGGCTCAATCTTCACCAGATATCCCTGTTCTTCCAAATCTTTGACGATGGCTTTTCTTGCCTCGTAACGATCCATACCTGCATACTTGCCACCCTTTTCGTTGATGGTAGCATCGTCATTCATAATATTGATTTCCGGCAGGTTATGACGTTTTCCAACTTCAAAGTCGTTCGGGTCATGAGCCGGTGTAATCTTCACTGCTCCGGTTCCAAACTCTTTGTCTACATAATAATCTGCAACGATTGGGATTTCTTTATTCACCAACGGGAGCAAAACATTCTTGCCCACAATGTCTTTGTATCTCTCATCATCCGGATGTACCGCAATTGCAGTATCACCAAGCATTGTCTCTGGACGTGTAGTCGCAATCTCAAGGAAACGGTCTGTTCCTACGATTGGATATTTGATGTGCCAGAAATGTCCTGCCTGTTCCTCATGCTCAACCTCTGCATCGGAAAGAGAAGTCTTACATACCGGACACCAGTTGATGATTCTGGAACCTTTGTAAATATATCCTTTTTCATATAATTTAATAAATACTTCTTCTACTGCTTTGGAACATCCTTCGTCCATTGTAAAACGTTCTCTGTCCCAATCACAGGATACACCCAGCTTTTTCAACTGTCCTTCGATTGTTCCGGCGTACTCTTCCTTCCACTGCCATGTGCGCTCTAAAAATCCTTCGCGACCCAGTTCTTTTTTATCAATGCCCTCTTCTTTTAATTGATTGGTAACCTTTACTTCTGTAGAAATTGCCGCATGATCTGTTCCCGGAATCCACAGCGCATTGTATCCTTCCATTCTCTTATAACGAATCAGAATATCCTGCAGGGTATTGTCAAGCGCATGTCCCATGTGCAGCTTTCCGGTAATATTCGGTGGCGGCATTACCGTTGTAAATGGTTTTTTACTTCTGTCTACTTCTGCGTGAAAATACTTATTCTCACACCATCTCTCATACAACTTTTCTTCAATCTCTTTTGGATTGTAAGTCTTTGCTAATTCCTTGCTCATTATTGCCTCCTTGTGCTTTCCTCTTTACTCTCATTCTTAATGGCAGTTCACGAGATTTTCACAATTCTTACATTAAAAAACGCCCTTTACAAAAATGTAAAGGGCGAAACAAATCCGCGGTACCACCTTTTTTTCTGCAACAGAGTTTTTCTCTTCTCCCTCTGCTTACAGCTCTTGGTTCTGTAACGTGAACCACTCCGGAATACCCTCTATCTCTATTCGGATATTCGGTTCAGAAGCTACCTTCCACAATTCTTACTCTGAAGCAGCCTTCCAGCCAATGAACTGCTCTCTCTGTCAGAAGTCCTTATGTACTCCTCTTCCTCATCACCTGTTATATCTTCAAATATATCATAATCGTCTGCGGACTCGCAAAACCATTACAAATTGTTAACAATAAATTAACTACTGATTATAATATCTTTCAAGTAATGATTTGTCAAGGAGTTTAGGGAAACTTAAGATTTCGTATCTATTTCCAATCTGCAAACAAATCAGGCTCATATACGCCCGTCTTAATCAGATTCCGGAAAGATTCCACAACAACCGGTTTATCCTCCTTATATGTAACGCCAAACCACTTGTCTGTTGTTTCCAATACCTTTACGCTAACCTTTCCTTCCTGAAGCAATTCATCAATATAAATCGGAAGCAGATATTCCGCCTTCTCCTCATTTCCGTCCATTTTTTCAAAGAATTCCACAAATCCCTTTTCCAGCATCTGGATAAACTCCGGTGTCAGCCCCCACATATTCATCGATACATAAGACATCGGATCAAGCAAGCGCAGACCATTTTCCTCATTAACAGCTGCTCCGTCAGCAGTCTTCACAATATTTGAAGTCTCATGAACGCCTGTCAGATATGCATCTGCATCCAGCAGGCAAACTCCTCTCGTAACACCGCCGTTTTCACTCAATGTATTTTTCAAAATAAATCCTGCCATACAGAATTCCGCTGCTTTTTCCGGCGTATATCCCTGTAGAAAACCATGCAGTTTCACAAAAGCCTCTTTTCCATAATAATCATCTGCATTAATTACCGCAAACGGCTCTTTGATAATCTCTCTGCACGCCAATACAGCCTGTCCTGTCCCCCATGGTTTCTTCCGACCTTCCGGTATCGTAACCCCCTCCGGCAGGTCATCCATCTCCTGAAACGCATATGCTATCTCTACGCCCTTCAAAGCGCACAGCTGTTCCATACGATTTCCAATCGCCTCTCGAAAATCCGCCTCAATATCCCGGCGAATAATGAAAACGATCTTATCAAAGCCAGCCTCTACCGCATCGTGAATGGAATAATCCATGATAATCTCTCCGTTTGGTCCAACCGGTTCCAACTGCTTAATTCCTCCGCCGAATCTGGAACCAATCCCGGCAGCCATAATTACCAATGCTGTTTTCATCGTTCTTACCCTCCATCATTTTAAATGTTATTCTCATATTACACCAAATCTGAATATTTTGGAATAAAAACTTTGCAAAACAGTTTATAAAAACAACTCTTCTTCTCTGACACAATGATTTTTCAATTCCCCTACCAGAGCTTGCAGCGCATCTATTACATGAGGCCGAATATCTCCGCCGATCAATACAAACATGATATCATCACCGACATTCAGTGTTCCCTCATTCAGCCACACTCTGACATAACCAATCCCAGGCATCCGGCGGGCGTCTTCCACTGCCCGCTCCACTCGCTCTGCATCATAGGAAAATACCATTCCGGTAACTTCGGCTGCACTCTCATCCCCTTGCCGCACCTTCGCCTTTGCGCTCTGTCGGACGACTCCGTTATGAAACAAATACATTCCACATTCAGCAGCGCTCGCATCTGCCTTCGCTTCTTTTATCCAAACATCCATCGACGGAACTGCTTTTTTTCTTTCCATTTTCTTTTTCTCACTCTCTTATTGTGCATCCGGTATAATAACTGCCGCGATAAAGTATGCCAAAACTGCACTTCCAAAACTACATACAGTAACCAATACCCAGCCCAGTCTTACCAAGGTAGGGTCGATATTAAAATATTCTGCAATGCCTCCACACACACCACAAATCATACGATTTACTTTTGAACGATACAATCTTTTCATCTTTCTCTTCTCCTTTTCTTAATCAATTTATACTCCACTGAATCCAATCGTAACTTCTCCGGCTCCGCACTCCACTTCTATCATTGCATTGCCGCCCATAATTGTTCTTTCCTTTATGATTCCGCTGTATTCCTCGTTGCCAATTCGAATCACACCGGCTCCACATTCCATAGAATAACTATAATCCTGCTGCGTTCCGCTAAGCTGCATATCTACTTTTCCAATGCCGCAGTCAATGCTTGCCTCACCGCTTATCGTTCCTGCCAAATTCACTTCCCCGGCGCCCACTTTAAGCTCTGCTGTATTGGCTTGTAAATTCTGAAGATCCACAACTCCGGCACCCACTTCAACCTCCAGTTCTCCTACATGAAGTTGTTCTGCCTCCAAAACACCGCCGCCAATGGAAAAACTCATCTGCGTAAGTTTCCCTTTTGGAATTTTCATTGTCAGCGTAGGAGCCGGAGTATTTCCCAGCCCTCTCATTATCGGTTTCCAGTTATTCTCATCGCGAATCTGAATCTCCAGCTCATTTCCCTCTTTCAGCATAACCAATTCTCCCGCTACACGTGAAGGAATGTTGCTTGTTTCAAATTCCAGCTCTGTCCCCGTACTTTCCTGAAGTACAACTTTGAGATGGGAAAGGTCTACATCCAGTTGCTGAATCCCCTCCAAACTACAGGTACTTCCATTTGTAATTACACTTGCATTTGCAAATCGTTCTTCCAAATCTACATCATCCGTAAAATCATCGTCATCATAATCGTCTTTATCAAACTCATCGTCTATTGGGTCGATTCGCTCTACACTCTGCTCCACTGTCTGTTCCACACGATGCCCGGAATCCCAAAGCGCTGCCTGCACACTTCCAAATGTCGCTCCCATTACCGCTCCTGCAATTGCCAGAACCAAACCCAGACCTGCAACACTTGCACATACAATCCAGAATATTTTCCATCCCTTTTTCACCTTTTTACACCTCCGTTTTTGCCTTATGATGAAAAGGCCATCTACAGATATTTACCAAAATCCGGAACATTGCCGGATACATTACCATACAGAGTTTTACCGTTGCGGCAGTTCCAATCAGTCCGACTACGAAAATCAGCAAGCCACTGCCCACTGATAACAAGCCTGCCGGAAGTGCCACCACCAACAGCGGAATGCCTACTACGATTACTACCAAACCTGCACCCATGATTGCGACTGCTCCCAAAACGAGCCCTGCAAAAAACGAAAACGCCGCGATAACAATTCCAAGGACTGCCACTACAAGACCAAAGCCCACCGGAAGGATGATTGGCGCCCCAATCAAAACAATCAGCACAATCAATAAAATCTTCAATCCATTACTGGTCTTCGGTGGCTCCTGTACGTCCTGAAATTCCCTTTTCAAATCTGCTTTGATTGTTTCCGCAACCTTTTCCGGGCTTTCCAATTCCCGAATCACTTCTGCCTCATGCTCAGCTCCTGCATCCTCAAAATAATCTCTATAATACTGAAGTGCCTCATCTCTTTCCTCTTTCGAAATATCGGATAAGAGGATTTCCAATCTTCTCATAAATTCATTCCGATTCATCTGATCACACCTCCCTCGAAAATCTCTTGAATCTTCTTCGAATAGTTTTTCCACTCTACCTTATACAAATTCAACTGTGCCATCCCTTTTTCTGTTGTCTTATAATACCTTCTGTTTCTTCCGTCAAATTGCTTATCATAGACTTCCAGACACTCATCCTTCTGCAATCTTCTAAGCACCGGATAAAGCGTAGACTCTGATACATCAATTGCCTTTCTCACATCCTGCGTAATCTTATATCCATAAGTGCCTTCTGCCTCATGCGAAACGACTGCCAGAACAATTGCATCTAATAATGCTGCTCCGGTGTTGAATACCATATGATCACCTCTTCTACTTTATTATTCATAATATTACAAATATATTAATATTGTTTTCTTGCCTATATTATATTCTATATAATATTATTTGTCAATAAGGACGCCCCGAAGATTTTCTTAAGAAAAACAAAAGAGACAAATAAAAGAAGGCAGCACCATTCGCCGCCTTCTGTATCATATTATAATTTCCTCTCCCAAGGTAAAGGAATAAATAATCTTTTCTTTGACTTTCTTCTGAAGTAACTGCTCCAATGCCTGTGCATAGTAGTCCAACTGTGCATGATATCTGTCCCGCAGTTCCTTTGCCGAACGCACATTGTCGGTCTTATAATCCAACACAACCAGTTCGCCATCCTCTTCAAAATATACATCGATGATTCCCTGCACCAATATCCTCTCATCCCCTTTTATATCCGGATAGATTTCCTTTGCATCTATCCCCAGTACAAAAGGCTGCTCTTTTGAAAGTTGTTTCCGTTTTGCCGCCGCCTGCATCCTGCGTCCCGAATCCGAATTTAAAAATCTCAGGATATCCGCTTTTCGGATACATTGCACCATTTCATCGGATAATTTCCTTTCTTTTTGAAGTTCTTCCATCATCGCTGTAAGAGAATTTTCATCGTATGACAATTCGTAATTCAACAGCTCCAACAATTTATGATAGGCACTTCCTCGCGACGCCCCTGTCAAAACTTCCTCTTCTTGCAGGAACTGAGGAATCAGAGGAACCACTTCCGGCTCTTCGTAAACAGTTTCTCCGCTCTCTTCCTGTAAATATGCACGTTTCTTTAATTCCGATACGGTAAACTTTAACTTTAATTTCTGTTCCTCTGCATAAGGATAATGATACTGCGACTGTACTTCCAGATGCTCCCGCAGTTTCGCATCATATACCGTTCCTGTCGCCCAATGCTCAAGTACATCTCTTGCCAGCAGCTCACTTCGCTGCTCAATCTCTTCCTCTTCTTCCATCTCCGTACGGCCGATAATCCGACAGTGTACCGGTGCATCTTCTCCAATCAGAGCCGGTACTACCCAGTGCAGATAGGAATTTGCGCCAATCAATGTATAGAACGGAAGTACCTCGCCGTCTGCCCGTCTCACAGCCTTCTGACACAGCATTCCATCTTCACTTACCTCTTTTAGCTGTTTCTGACTTGGGCATCCGACCAGAATCAATTTCTCTTTTGCGCGGGTCAACGCCACATAAAGAACACGTAATTCTTCCCCTAGATTTTCTAACTTTATTTCCTGCTGAATGGTCTTTTTTAAGAATGTCGGTATCTTTGTTCTTCGCTGCAAATCGACTGCATCCAAACCAACACCCCATTCCGGATGAATGATAACACTTCCCGTAATGTCCGTTGTATTAAATTTTTTCCCCATGCCTGCAACAAATACAATCGGAAACTCCAGCCCTTTACTTTTATGAATACTCATAATCCGCACTGTATTTTCCTGTTCATCCGCAATATTTGCCTCGCCATAATCTACATCATATTTCTGTAGCTGTTCTATATATCTAATGAAGTTAAACAGTCCTTTATAACTGGTTCCTTCAAATGCCGCCGCCTTTTCCACCAACATTTCCACATTGGCAATTCGGCGTTCTCCGCCGGGCATAGCAGCAACATATAAACTAAATCCTGTTTCTTCGATGATTTTTTGCAGGAGTTCATGAATTGCCGTATACGGAACCATCTCTCGAAAATGCGTAAGCTGAAGATAAAATGCGCGCAGCTTATACGCCAGACTGTCCTTTTCTTCCTTCTCTTCTTCCTCTCCTGCCCGCTGTGCCAGACCTTCCGCTGCCTTGTAGAAGAACCCTTCCTTTGCTGCCAGACGGATTTCCGCAAGCTGCTGTGGATTCAAACCCACAAACGGAGATGCCAGAACTGCTGCCAATGGCAGATCCTGCCGCTGATTATCGAGCAATTGCAAATAGTCCAAAAGTACACTGATTTCATAAGTGCCGAAATAACCTTCTGTACTTCCGATATATGCCGGGATTCCTTCCTCTGCCAGAATCGAGGACACAACATCTGCCCAGCCCTTTACACTTCGCATCAAAATCACGATATCTCGGTATTCTGCCGGACGCAGCTGCCCGCTTGCCTTGTCTGTCACCTTTGCTGTACGGAGCAGTTCTTTGATTCTTTTTGCAATGACCCGCACTTCCAATTGCTTATTGTTATCCGACAGTTCAAACTCATTTCCTGTTTTCTGTGCATCTACCAGAAGTAATTCCATTTCATATGCGGACTTCCCATCGACTCCAATCACCGGCTCAAATTCCGCACCCGGATAGAGGGCAGCCTGTTCATCGTACACAATTCCGCCCAAGTCTCTGCGCATAATCTGACGGAAAATATAATTGACTCCGTCAAGCACTTCCGGCCTGCTCCGAAAATTTTTATGAAGGTCTATTTTCTGCATCTCACTGTCTTCCGAAGAATAACTGTCATATTTTTCCATAAATAATTCCGGTCTGGACAAACGGAAACGGTAGATGCTCTGCTTTACGTCACCCACCATGAAAATATTATATTTTTCCCGGCTTACTGTCGATACACTGGTCAGAATTGCCTCCTGTATCAAGTTACTGTCCTGATACTCATCTATCATCACTTCATAAAACTGCTCTTGATACTCCCTTGCGGTCTGAGAAGGAATCAATTCCCCCTCCTTCTCTTCGGTTAAGATTTGCAGTGCAAACTGCTCCATATCATTGTAATCTATGAGATGTTTTCTCTGTTTCTGATCTGCAAACATAATTGCAAACCGATTGACCAATTCCGCCAGAATCTCCATAGTGCCCTTTGCATTTGCCATGTCCAGGAGCAATTCCGCCGGTGTTTCATAAAAATACGTCTTTCCTAATTCCCCGATCAAATCCTTTATCTGTTTTCTAATGTCTTGAACCTGCGTCCTCTTTTCCGAATCTACAGATTCATCTTTTTTGCGGGAAAGCGCCTTCCACTTGATATCCGACAGACGTTCATACAGTTCCTCAAAGTCTGCTGCCCCTGCCAGCTTGTCTAAGATAATCCGATCCTCTTCCAACATTGGCGCATACATATACGGACCGTCTGGTTCCTCGCAAATCCGAATACATTGGTCCGCAAGTTCCACCAAATCTTCGATATACTTCTGCGCCCAATCCAAAGCACGCCGAAGAAATACCGGTTCCTCTCCGGTTCCCTCCTGTTTGAGATAGTTTTCGCATTCTGCATATTGATTTACACAATGCTCCAGCCATTTTTGCGGCTGCGGATAACTTCTGGAATATTCATACAACTGTAAGATCATCCCCTCCAACTTCTTATCGTTTTTTCCGCTACCCAGTTTTTCCACCAGTTCCATAAAACGCTCTTCTTGATTGACATAGCATTCTTCTAACAATTCCGATAATACATCCTGCTTTAACAGGCGCAGTTCTCCTTCCTCCGCAATCCGAAATCCGGGATCCATATCAATCAAGTGAAAATGTTCTCGAATAACAGACAGACAAAAACTATGAATGGTTGTAATCTGTGCACTGTGAATCAACGTGGATTGTCTTTGCAGATGTGCATTCCCCGGATTCACTTCCAGCGCAGTTTCAATTGCAGAGCGAATCCTTTCTTTCATTTCGGACGCTGCCGCCTCTGTAAATGTCACAATCAACAGGCGATCCACGTCCATGGGATGTTCTTCATCTGTCAGCATCTGAATAATCCGCTCTACCAGAACCGCTGTCTTTCCGGAACCTGCTGCCGCAGAAACCAAGATATTCCGGTTTCGTAATTCAATGACCTTTTGCTGTTCTTTCGTCCATTTTACTCCCATTTATTTTTCCTCTAACTTTCTGCAAATAAGCTCCACAACTTCGTCCAGTGAATGTTTCTCCAAACTCCGATAACGATATCCTTCTACTTCCGTATCAAAGCCGCAAATATCTCGATATGCACAATAATCACATCCGCTGTTATTTCCTAACACATACGGCGCTGCCTCTGTCTCTCCCGATGCAATTCCTTCTTTTAGCTCTGTTTCTTTCTCCTTTGTATATTCCAAAAGAGACTGAAATACTTCCGGGTTTAATACTTTGGAATATGCACCCAGACTGCCGTTTTTATTTCTGCTGACCGGATAAAGATTGGAACTTCCCATCAAATCTCGTTCTAAATGCTGCATCACCGCATCGTCTGCATTGATGAGCCCATCCAATTTTAGCTTTTCTAATAATTTTTCTTCCAATACGATATCATTTTTTTCTTTTTCTACAAACGGATCCTGCATACGGTAATAAAAGATTCCTGCCGGCACAACATCCTCCTGCGGATATTGTTTCTGAATCACATTCATGGCTGCATTCATATACACCGGCAGCTGGAGCTGTAAGCCATAGTAAAATGCGGTAATATCAAAGGCACGCATTCCTGTTTTATAATCAATGACTTTTACATAGACCGTTCCTTCATCTTTGCATAAATCTACACGATCAATCTTTCCGCTGCCAAACTTCATTTCAAAACCGCTGGGTCGAAAATCCCCTTTTTCCAACTGTTTGGTCAGCGCCCATACCGACCGTTTCAAGAGCCGCTTGATACGGGTAATCATATATTCATTGCGGGCAGTGCTGTAGAGTACCGTATTTCCATAGTCTACAATACTTTCTTCTACACTTTCCTCGATCAAAAGATTTCGCACATCTTCTGAAAGTTCCGTCCACTCTTTCTGCGTTTTTTCCACTCGATGTGCAAATCGTTCCATTGCCTGATGGGCGATATTCCCCAAATCCATGGATTCAAACTGATAGGATTCCCGCTCTGAAAGCCGTAATCCATAGGACAAAAAATGAGCATATGCACATGATGCAAACCGCTCCAATCGAGTGACGCTGGCACGAGACAAATCCCCATACAAGTCCCGGGCAGTCTCCTTTGTCAGCCATTCCGCCTCATTCCGATAAAACGCCGCATCCAAAATCTTCTTTACCTGCGCTTTTCTATCCTCATCTGCCATATACCATGTATACAATTCCTTCCACTCGTCCGACAATCCGCTTATTCTGTCGCGCAGACCTGCCGCAAGTTCTCTTGCCCCCCGCATCCGATTCAGTTCCCGTTCTGCCAGCGTTTTTTTCTCTTCCTCCTGAATCACCACTTCCGGAAACATTCGCTGCAAATCCTGAATCAGATATGCCGGTCTAAGTGCCTTTCCATCACTTGATGTCTTCGCAAAAGATAAAATCAATTTTTCCGATGGCTTGGTCAGATTCATATACAAATAAAATTTCTGAATATATGTTTTTTCTTTTGCTCCCGGTGACAGTGCCAGTTTCTGTCCTGCAAATTTTTCTCTGTCCCGCTCAGTGAGAAGTCCTCCCTGCCCTAATTTTCCCGGAAGGAAGGTATCATTTGCCCCCACAAAAAATAATACTTTCAGATTGTTCAGTCGGGTTCTCTGCATATCCCCGATTACCACCTGATCCAAACTCGGCGGAATCACGCCAACCTTCGCCTCTTCCAGTCCGGCATCCAAGAGTTCACAATATTCCTTCAAAGAAATCCGTTCCTCTCCCAGCAGTTCTACAAATTTATCAAACAATTCTATGACAATCCTATAAATCTGGGAATATTCTTTTGCCAGCGCCAGTTCGCCCTCATTCTGGAACTTCATTTCCATTTCCTGTATCTGTTCCTGTAACTGCTCCTGCCGGAAAAATTCATATACTGCCAGTGTCACATCTTTCACCGTTTTGTTTCGTTTTTTTAGAATCGTCACCAGACCATCTATCTTTTCCACAAAACAAACGCGCAGATGGTTTAACTCTGCCAGATCCTCTTCCTCCATTCCGGCTGTTCTTCGCACCCATGCGCCCTGCCATTTCTTATATCCGCGCAATCCCAGTGCAAGTACATAATTTTCCATCTTATCCACTTCTTCGCGGGTAAAGCCGCTCATCCCCGTACGCAAAAAGCGAAATACACTTTCATAGGAAAAATTCTGTTCTGCCATCGCCAGGAGACTTCTCACATATTCTACAAAGGCATTCAAAAGAATGCTCTTTTTATGATCCATGAAAAACGGAACTTCATATGCTTTGCATTGTTTTTCCAAAAAATCCGCATACGCATTCATATCACTTACGATAACCGCAATATCCCGATAGCGGTATCCATGTTCCCGCACCAGACGGCGAATTTCAGCAGCCACAAATTCCCCTTCTTCCTTAGGCGTTCTTGTGGCATGAATCGTAATCGCTCCTTCTCCCGCATATTTTCTCCCTGTATACCGGAACAACTCTTCTTCCAGAAATCCCAGCATTGGATTCTCGCGAAATCTCATTGTCGGTTTCTCATATAAATAAATCGGCTCTTCCACAGGTACTTGACATTCTCCTGCAATTTTCACAAGAGAAGTCACCATCTGCTTACTGATTGCAAACAACTGATAGGGATGCCGATAGGTAAACGCATCCTCCCTCTCATCCATTTCCACTGTTACAATCACCTTCCGGCATACCTTTAAAAGTTCTCCCAAAAGTCGGTTCTGCACCGGAGTAAATCCGGTAAATCCGTCCAGCGCCACAACGCTGTCTTTCAGAATTGCCGAATCCGGAACTGCATCACTTAACATATCCAAAAGTTCTTCCTTTGTGATATACCGGTCTGAAAGATAGGTTTCGAATCCCTCGTACACCTTTCGGATATCCCCTAATTTATAGGCAAGGTAACTCTCCGGCTCCAAGGTTTCCAAAAAAGCATCCAATTCTTCAAATCCGATTCCATACTGGGTAAACTCAGAAATTACAGATTTCACTTCGCTGATATAGCCCTGCTTTTTTAAATTGCCTCGCAATACCTTCAGCTCGTCCTCATATTTCCCCGCTATTTTCCGTAGAATCAGATTTTTCCCCTCATCATCCAGTACCCGTTTCGTTTCTCTTCCTGTCTCTTCAAAAATGCGATGGGAAAGGCGCACAAAACTAAGCACGTCAATATTCATAATTCCATGACGGGGATGTGCCATACACAAATCCTTCTGTGTCTGCATGGTAAACTGCTCCGGCACCAGCACCAGATAATTCGTATCCGGATGCTCCATCGACTCTTGTACAATATAATCATATAAATAATGGGATTTTCCTGCTCCCGAATTTCCGAAAATAAATTGCAGTGACATACATTCCCTCCTGCTGAACTATTTAAACTACGTCTATGTAATCATACCACAGAATTTCTCTCTTTTAAATCCGAATCCGTTTCCAAAAAACAAGGCAGCAATCTAATCTTCCGATTAAATTCCTGCCCTGTTTTTTTATCTTCTTACTGTTCGAACCGCACTTTGATATATGCTTTAATCTCTTCCACACATTTTTCAAATCCCAGTTTTCCACTGTTCAGACACAGGTCATAATTTCTCGCATCTGACCACTCTCTTCCAGTATAGTGCTTATAGTATTCGGATCGATATCTATCTGTCGTTGCAATAAATTTCTTCATTTCTTCTGTCGTCATACTATTCCGTTCCATTGCCCTTGCCAAATTAAATTCCTCTGATGCATGAACAAATACGCTGACTACATTTGGATAATCTTTTAATACGAAGTCCGCCGCACGCCCAACGATCACACAGGTTTCTGTCTTTGCCACACGCTTAATTACTTCCGCCTGATAGTTGAATAAATTTTTTGCAGATACAAAGTCCTTACTTCCCGGTGGAATCACCTTTCCGTCATATACATCTGTTGTCATTCGAAGCAACGGACTATTGCGAAGTTTTTCATCTAACTGATGAAATAATGTTTCATTGATTCCACTCTCCTCTGATGCCATCTGCAGCAGATTACTTCCATAACATGGGATTCCCATTTCTTCTGCATACATTTCTCCAATGGTTTTCCCTCCACTTCCATACTGTCTTGCAATCGTTACTACAATATTTTCCATATCCGAATCCCCCTATTCTCCAAGATACGCTTTCTTGATAGAATCATCGTTCAGCAATTCTTTTGCATCGCCTTCCAGCACAATCCTACCAGTTTCTAACACATAGGCACGATCTGCAATAGATAATGCTTTTTTTGCATTCTGCTCTACAAGAAGTACCGTTGTACCACTGGCGCTTACTTCCTTGATGATATCAAAAATTTCATTGACCAGAATCGGAGACAATCCCATGGACGGCTCATCCATTACGATGATCTTGGGATGAGACATCAGTGCACGCCCCATCGCCAGCATCTGCTGCTCTCCTCCACTCAGTGTTCCTGCAAGCTGGTTCTTTCGTTCTTCCAATCTCGGAAAGCGCTTATACACCATCTGCAGCGTTTCTTCAATTTCTGCCTTATCCTTTCTTGTATATGCACCCATTTTCAGATTCTGATACACAGACAATTCTGCAAACACACGACGTCCTTCCGGAACATGTGCCATTCCAAGGGATACAATCTTGTGTGCCGGAACCTTTGTAATATCCTGTCCTTCAAAAATAACAGAGCCTTTTTTCGGGGACAGCAGTCCGGTAATCGTATGCAGCGTTGTTGTTTTACCTGCTCCATTTGCTCCAATCAAAGCAATGACCTCTCCTTCATTTACCTCAAAAGAAATCCCCTTGATTGCCTGAATCATCCCATAATATACTTCAATATCTTTTACTTCAAGCATTGCCATGCTGTCACCCCCTTACTCTCCTAAATACGCCTTAATTACTTCCGGATTATTCAATACCTCAGCGGTACTGCCTTCTGCAAGCACCTGTCCAAAGTTCAGTACTGTCAGCTTTTCGCAGATCCCCGACACCAATTTCATATCATGCTCAATCAGAAGAATTGTCATATCAAAATGATCACGCACGAACCGGATTGTCTCCATCAGTTCCCTTGTTTCATTCGGATTCATACCTGCCGCAGGCTCATCCAAAAGAAGTAATTTTGGCTCTGTTGCCAACGCACGTGTAATCTCCAGTTTTCTTTGCTTTCCATAGGGAAGATTGGATGCCAAAGTCTGTGCCTCTCCATCCAAATCAAAGACTTTCAAAAGTTCCAACGCCTTTTCATCCATTGCTTTTTCCATTTTCCAATAATTCGGCAACCGCAGAATCCCCTCTAGCGTTGTATATTTATAATGATTATGCAGCCCTGCCTTTACATTATCCAGCACTGTCAAATCCTTAAACAAGCGGATATTTTGAAAGGTTCTTGCAATTCCAGCTTTATTGATGTCAATCGTCTTCTTTCCAACAATATTTTCGCCATCCAGTCGGATAATTCCTTCATCCGGCTTATACACTCCTGTCAGCAAGTTAAACACCGTTGTTTTTCCGGCACCATTCGGACCAATCAAACCATACAGGCAGCCCTTTTCAATATTCAAATGGAACCCATTTACCGCGCGAAGTCCGCCAAAGGAGATTCCTAAATTTGTTACTTCTAATAATGCCATAACACTTAAACCTCCTCTTTTACTTTCTTTTTCATTTTAAATCCCGAAAAATACTTTTCTCTCCAAGTAATTGCCTTTGGACTCCAATTATATAACATCATCACAATCAGCACGATCGCATAAATCAGCATACGATAATCACTCAGTCCACGAAGCATTTCCGGAAGAATTGTCAAAACAATGGCTGCGATAATAGAGCCGCGGATATTTCCAATTCCTCCAAGCACTACAAATACCAAGATCATGATAGACATATTATAACCGAAATTCTTTGGCTGTGCAGTCAATGTAGCAAGATTATGTGCATAAATCACACCGGCAACACCTGCCAGAGCCGCTGAAATCGAAAATGCCATCAGTTTATATTTTGTTACATTAATTCCCACTGACTCTGCCGCAATCCGATTATCACGAATTGCCATGATTGCACGACCACTTCTGGAATGGATTAAATTCAATACAATAAACAACGTGATCAAAATCAGAATCACACCAATTGTAACTGTAGAGTCCTTCGGTGTTCCTGTAATTCCTTGAGGGCCATTTACAAGCACTACCCCATCCGGCTCCATATTTAGTGAAATCATATCCTTTGTAGAGAAATGAAATCCATTTTTATCTTTTCCTATAAAAAGAATGTTTACAATATTTTTGATAATCTCCCCAAATGCCAGAGTCACAATCGCAAGGTAATCTCCTTTCAGACGCAGTACCGGAATTCCAATCAATACTCCAAAAATCCCGGCAGATACTGCACCAATCAAAAGTGCAAAGAAGAAACGCAGCCCTGCCACCGGAATGACATCTACCATACATTTTGAGAAAAATGCGCTGGTAAATGCACCTACACACATAAATCCTGCGTGACCAAGGCTCAGCTCTCCGAGGATACCAACGGTAAGATTCAAAGATACTGCCAAAATCACATAGGCACAGAGTGGAACCAAAAGCCCTTGCAGCAGACTGGAAACACTTCCGCTCATCACAAGCCCCTGCACTATGATGTAGAACACAATCACCATCAAATAGGTGATCAGATTATTCTTCGTTGTTTTATTCATCTTTTTCATCTTTCCCACCTACACTTTCTCTTGAATATTTTTACCGAAAATGCCGGCAGGTTTCACAAGCAGCACAATAATCAGCACACCAAACACAATCGCGTCTGCCATCTGTGAAGAAATATATGCTTTTCCGAAAATCTCAATAATTCCCAATAAAATACCGCCAATCATTGCTCCCGGAATCGAACCGATTCCTCCAAATACAGCCGCTACAAACGCCTTGATACCCGGCATTGCTCCGGTATAAGGAGTCAGTGTCGGATAAGCAGAACATAAAAGAACACCTGCAATTGCCGCCAAGGCAGAGCCGATGGCAAATGTCAGCGCAATGGTTCCGTTTACATTGATTCCCATCAGCTGCGCCGCACCCTTGTCTTCGGATACTGCAAGCATTGCCTGACCCGCTTTGGACTTATTGATAAACAGGGACAACCCTATCATAATGACAATACATGCTAAGATTGTCATAATTGTCTCACCGGAAATCGTTAATTTTCCGCCTGCCACTGTCAACGCCGGAATCGGTACAACAGATGCAAATGTCTTTGTATTTGCTCCGAATACCAACAATGCAATATTCTGCAATAAATAACTAACTCCAATAGCTGTAATCAAAACTGCCAAAGGCGATGCCGCATTTCTAAGCGGTTTGTATGCAACTCTCTCAATCAACATACCAAGTACTGTACAAAATACAACTGCAATCAAAACTGCCGCTGCCGGCGGAAGTCCCATGCCGGTCATAGCGGTCAACGCCACATACGCACCAATCATAATGACATCACCATGTGCAAAGTTCAGCATCTTGGCAATTCCATATACCATTGTATAGCCCAAAGCAATAATCGCATATACGCTTCCCAGACTGACACCATTAATTAAATAAGATACAAAACTCATATCCACCCACCTGTCTCTCATTTTTTCAACAAATTTGCAAAGAAGGTTATCCTGAAAGATAACCCCCTGCCATTCTTAGTTATTCGACTACTGTATATTCTCCATTTTCAATCTTAACAACCATAGGCTCTTTGCTTGGTTCTCCGCTTGCTTCCCATGTCAGATTTTTCGCTGTCACACCATTAATCGTAATCTCTGTCATTGCACCCTTCAATGCATCACAGATATCAGAAGCGCTCATATCTGGTGTTACCTCTGCCTTTTCCATCGCTGCTTTCAATGCATAAACACCATCATAAGCATCTGCTGCAAACTGAATCGGTGTATGACCAAACTCTTCTTCAAAGTTCTTAACAAATTCTACAACCATTTCATCTGTAGAGGTAGGTGTAAATGGACTTAAGAACATCAAATTCTGTGCATTTGCCGGATCAAAACCATCAACCCCAAGAATACCGTCCATACCGTCACATCCGAAGAAGATTGGTGCATAATTCATACCTGCCGCCTGCTGAAGTACTAACGCCGCCTCTGAATAATAGAATGGCAGGAATACCAGCTCAGCGCCCGCATCTTTTGCTTTCTGAAGCTGTACAGAAAAGTCTGTCTTACTCTCTGCTGTAAATGCCTCTGCTGCTACAATATCCAGCCCATCTTTCTTTGCCTCTGCAGCAAATGAATTATAAACTCCTGTAGAATAAACATCTGAGCTATCGTAAATCACAGCCACTTTCTTAGCCAGTGCATTGTCGCTGATATATTTTGCACATTCCAGCCCCTGCATCGGATCTGAAAAACATACGCGAAATGCATTGTCATACTGCACACACTCTACTGCTGTACCTGAAGGTGTTAGTAAGAACATATTGTCTGCCTGCGCTTCATTACTAACGGCTACACATGGAGCTGAAGTTACAGTTCCAAGCAGCGCTTGCATTCCCCAGTCTTTTAAAGTATTATAAGCATTCACTGCCTTCTCTGGATCATTCTCATCATCTTGGAAATTAAATTCAATCTTTACTCCATTAATTCCGCCTGCTTCGTTGATTTCATTTATGGCAAGTTCTGCTCCATTTTTTACAGCCTCACCATATATAGCTGCGGCGCCGGTCACCGGTCCGATAGAACCAATCTTAAATACATCCGCTCCGCCTTCCGACTTCTTATCAGTTCCACCGCATCCTGCTAACATCCCCACTGTCATCACAGTAACCACTGCTGCTGACATTATTTTTTTCCATTGTTTCATATTCAATCATCCTCCCAAGTTGTGAATTACAGAGTGCACTCTGTATTTTCTTTTTTGAAATAATATCGTGCATCTTATATTTTGTCAAGTATTTCGACATATAGCATTAAATTTAATCAAGAAATATTAAATTTAATCAAGAAAAGAAGGCTTACAATGCTTTTCCTGCATTCCAAGCCTTCTTTTCTTATCTTCTATACTATTTTGTACTTTTTTTCTTATCCAATCGGTTCAAAATCAGCCACACCATGCTTACAAAGCGGACAAATATAATCATCCGGAAGGACATCTCCCTCATAAATATATCCACAAACTTTGCATACAAAACCTTTTTTGCCTTCTGTCTGTGGTTTTGGTTTTACATTGTTCTGATAATAGGTGTATGTCATCGTGTCTTTATCGTTCATTACACGAGCCTCTGTTACTGTACAAATAAACATACCATGTGTATCTAGGTCTACATACTGCTCTACTTTCAGAGACATAAATGCATTGATATATTTTGGAAGAAATACCAAACCGTTATCAGAACGCAATACTTCCTGTCCTGCAAACTTATCCACCTGACGTCCGCTCTGGAAACCAAACCGCTCAAATACACTAAACGGAGCTTCTACTGACAGACAGTTTACATTCAGCACACCTGTCTGTTTGATTACATGGTGAGAATAATTTGCCTTATTAATATTTACAGCCACACGATTCGGGGTATCTGTCAACTGTGAAACTGTATTCACAATCAGTCCATTGTCTCTTGTGCCATCGTTGGATGTTACAACATACAGACCATATCCGATTCGGAACAAAGCTGTCATGTCGTTCTTATTTGCAGTTTCATTGGACTGTGCAACATATTCTTTACAAAGTTCTTCTGCCATTCCCTCAATCTGCTCCATATTTTCATCACTCAATGAAGACATGATCTTCACTTCATTATGAAGCCATGTAATATCTTTGCTCTTCTCAAACAATCCCTTCATAGTACGAAGAGCCATTGGAGCCCAAGAACCGTTCTCAATCAGACCAACGGTACGTTTCTGATAATTCCGTTCTGTCAAATGCTCAATAAATGTTTTCATAAATGGGAAAATATCTGCATTGTATGTGGTTGTTGCCAAAACCAGCTTTCCGTACCGGAATGCATCTTCTACAGCCTCTGACATATCGTCGCGGGCAAGATCATGTGTTATAACTTTCGGGCATCCTTTTTCTTTTAATTTATTTGCAAGAATCTCTACTGCTTTTTTTGTATTTCCATATACAGAAGTATATGCAATCATCACGCCTTCTGTCTCTATTGCATAAGAAGACCAAATATTATATTTCTCAATATAATGTGCAAGATTTTCCTTCAACACCGGTCCATGCAGCGGGCAAATAATCTGAATATCCAATGTAGCTGCAATTTTCAACAGATTCTGTACCTGCATACCGTACTTTCCTACAATTCCGATATAGTAACGGCGTGCCTCGCAATCCCAGTCTTCCTCTACATCCAATGCACCGAATTTACCAAATCCATCTGCGGAGAAGAGCACCTTGTCGGTACTGTCATAAGTAACCATTACTTCCGGCCAGTGTACCATCGGTGCAAATACAAATGTCAGCTCATGCTTTCCAAGAGAAAGTGTCTCTGTATTCTTGACCTCAACCTTTCTTCCTTCAAAATCCATTTTGCGGAAGAAATTCTGCATCATTGTAAATGTCTTCACATTTGCAACAATCTTTGTCTCCGGATAGATTTTCATAAAATTCTCAATATTAGCAGAGTGATCCGGCTCCATATGCTGAATGATCAAATAGTCCGGTTTGGCACCTGCCAATGCCTTTTCCAAATTATCCAGCCACTCATGAGTAAATTTGGCATCTACAGTATCTACTACTGCAATTTTTTCATCTTTGATCACATAAGAATTGTATGCCATTCCATTCGGCACAACATACTGACCCTCAAATAAATCAACCTTGTGATCATTCACACCTACATAAAGAATGTCGTTTGTAATCTGCATGATTCTTTGCTCACTTTCTTTTTATATTTTTTATTTCATTTACCGTTTCATAAAGTATTCTTCATACCATACGAGGAATGTATAAATGGTCCAGACTTTTCTCCAATTGTCGGAATTGCCGCCCACATACTCATCAAAAATCGCATTGATTTCATCCACATTGAAGAACTTCTCTGCATAATCGCTGTGGAACTTTTCTCTGACATCTCCATTGTATCTGTCGTCTGCCATCCAGATTCGAATCGGAACAATAAATCCGAGTTTCTTACGAAATGCAATTTCCTCCGGCAGTACATTGGCGGCCGCAGTACGGAAAGCCACCTTATTCTGCTCTTCATTCACTTTGTATCTGGAAGGCATTCTAGATGCAATGTCAAAGATCCGGCGGTCTGTCAGAGGCATCCGCACTTCCAAGCCTGCTGCAAGACTCATCTTATCTACATTCAGATAAATATCTCCCTCCAGCCAAATCTGTATATCCACATCAGACATCTTTGTCAGCGGGTCTAAGCCCTCTGTCTCTTCATAAATCGGAGCAGCAATTTCAATCGGAAGTACATCCGGATCATAATGTTTCAGAATCCGCTGCTTTTCCTCTTCCTTCATAATGTTTGTATTTCCTACATAGAAGGTCTTCAAATTCTCTCCATACCGTTCTGCATTGCGATACATATTATATCCACCGAAGAATTCATCAGATCCTTCTCCGGAATAACAGATCTTTGTATGCTCCGCAGTTGCCTTACATCCAAGCGCAAATGCAATGGCAGAGGCATCTCCCAGCGGCTGTTCCATATGATACATCACCCATGGCACAATCTCAAAATATTCTTCCGGAGTAATCCTGCATCTGTGATTCTCTCTCTTCAATAAATCTGCTGTCTCTTTTGCCATTCCAGACTCATCAAAGCGTTCCTCATCATAACCGCAGGAATCCGTTGCCTCAACATCAGATACTGCCACCACATAGGAAGAATCTACACCTCCGGACAAAAATGCCTCTGCATACTCGTCCTTCGCTCGCAGCTCCGGCATAATCTCCTGAACCGTTGTATGGATTTCTTCTGCCCACTCTTCCAAAGACTTGCTTTCATCCGGATGAAATTCCGGTTTCCAGTAACGTACAATCTCCATTTTCCCATTCTGCCATACCAGATACCGTCCCGGAAGTAATTTCTTCAATCCCCGGAAAAAGGTATCCTCTCCGGCAACATAGGTCAGACTCAGATAAATCTGTAGCATCTCCTCATTCAATTCTTTTACAAAGCCCGGCTGTTCTATAATCTGCCGAATCGTTGTTCCATAGAGCAAATCTCCCTCTGCTGTTTCATAATAATAAAACGGCTTTGTTCCAAACTGGTCTCGCAGACAAAACAGTTTCTTCTCTTGATCATCCCACAATGCAAATGCAAACATACCATGCATATGGTCAGCCATCTCATAGCCCCATGTCTCGTATGCCTTCACAAGAATCGCCGCTTCCCGCTCTTCTCTCGGCAAATCCAACGCAATTTCCAGACGCTCGCAAAGTTCTTCCCAATTGCGAATATGTCCTCTGTATTCCTGCACTTTTATCATCAGTGTATCCTCTCTTATAACGAAATCATTTCCTTAGTTTCTAAGTACCTTGTCATAAGAATAACAAAGACTCCTTTCGTCATTATAAAACAATTTTCCTATAATAACAAGGAAATGTTAGCGAATATAACTCGTCTTATACACACGTTCTGTCTCCGGAAGTGCAACGCCCTTTTCTCTTCCCGCCTCAAAACATTTTAGCATCCAAGCCATATTTCTCGCCAGATTCCGCATTGTCTGCAATCCCTCCGCATCCTGTGCCGCTTCACCTTTCGCTGCTCCATGCACATTGTTCCAATACGTAGAACCGACAACCGGCATCTGAGAGATTCCAAAATACTTATTCAGCACATCGAAAGATGCAGTCGTCCCCCCGCGTCTTGCCACTGCAACAGACGCCCCCGGCTTAAAGGAAAACGCCCTGCCACTGCTGTAAAATACCCGATCCAGAAACGCCTGGATGCGTCCGCTTGGATGTGCATAATAAACCGGAGTTCCAAAGACAAATCCATCCGCCTCTTTTGCTTTTGCAATAAATGCATTTACCTTGTCATTCGTAAAGGTACAGCCATTCTCTGTACACTGTCCACATCCGATGCAATCCCGCACCGGCTCAGCACCTATCTGGAAAATCTCATATTCGATTCCTTCGTTTTCCAATTGTTTTCCAATTTCCTCCAACGCCGTATATGTATTTCCCTTCGCATTTGCACTTCCATTTAACATCAATACTTTCATTTTCTCTTGCCTCCATCCTGCTTTCTCTTTAAACTGTCAATTTCTCATGAATTGGTTAATTACATATAACACGCCATCCTCATCATTGGAACGTGTAATATAATCTGCTTTTTCCTTTACAATGGATTGTGCATTTTCCATAGCTACGCCCAAACCAGCATATTCAATCATGGATAAATCATTATACCCATCTCCACAACAGATCATCTGATCTGCGGAAAGACCAATGCTGCTTAATAGTTTTTGCAATGTATATGCCTTATCAATCTTTTGCGGCATAATTTCCAAAAAGAACGGTTCCGAACGATATATATTTAATAATGAATGAAATTTTTCTTTTAAAACTCCCATCATTTGTTCCAATACTTTTGGCTCTCCAGGAATCAAGAGTTTATTTACCGGGAAATCAATATACTTCACAAAATTATCCACTGACTGAATCTGCATTTGATTAATCATCTTTTCCTTTTCCGTATATTGGTTTGGTTTCAATCCGGAAATGATATTATCCCCCTCATACGTAATAATATCCACTCCTTGATATTCCTTTGCAATGTGATAAATCGGTTCAATGACTTCGTCTGGAATTGTCTTGTTATAAATTATTTTACCTATAGAACACTGGGTAATCCTCGCCCCATTAAATGATAAAATATAACTTCCAAATCTTCCAAGTTCTAAAATATCCGCCAAAGGCTGTACTCCATTGATCGGCCGTCCACTGGCAAGCACAACCTTTTTTCCAGCCTCCTGAATTTCAATCAACGCTTTCTTCGTCGGCTCTGTAATTTCTTTTCTAGAATTTGTCAATGTTCCATCCAGATCAAGAACAAGCATCTCGTAAATCATCTTTTACTATCTCCTCAAATCTCTTTGGGGCATCAACCATATTTATCAACACCCATTCATTGTTATTATATCTATATCCGCCTCCGATTACAATTAAATGAGAAAAAAAGATAAGAAAAACACCTGTATGCTTTTCTTATCTTTTTATGTTTAAGCTACACTTTGTGTATTTCCTTTTTTACAAATACGTTCAAATTCTTTTAGTTTTTGTTTTGCCTCTGCGCTAAGATTTTTGGGCACTTCTATTTCCACTTCTACATATTGATCTCCACGCACAGAAGGTTGATTCATTGCAACAATTCCTTTTCCTTTCAAACGTATTTTGGTTCCAGACTGAGTCCCCGGCTTAATCTTGCACACTACATTTCCATCAATTGTTCGTATTGGCACTTCGCCTCCAAAAACTGCCGTTGTAAATGGAACTAAAAGAGTTGTATATACATCTCTTCCCTTTCTGGTAAATCCTGGTTTCTCGCAAACATGCACCTTCAAAAGCAAATCGCCGGCTGCTCCGCCACCGTTTCCCGGATTGCCTTTTCCACGAAGTCTGATCGTTTTTCCCTCTTCAATTCCCGCCGGAATCTTCACTTCCAGCGACTGCACAGTTCCGTTCTCAGACTGCAGCCGAATGACTTTTTTACTTCCAAATGCAGCATCATCAAACCCAACCGTCACCTCCGCATGAAGGTCGGATCCCCTACTCCGAAACGCCCCCTGTCCGTAAGATGTTCTCTGTCCATGAAATCCATTTCCAAAAAACTGTTCGAAGATGTCATCCATATTTCCGGCATCTCCCTCGAAATGAAATTCCTGATAACCGCCGTCTGTTCCTCTTGCACGCCATGTGCCATTTGCTCCAAAACCGCCGCCATATGCTCCGCTGCCATATGTGTCGCCGTTTCCAGCATTTCCCATGCTACCGTCAAATGCAGCGTGTCCAAACTGATCATAGAGTTTTCGTTTTTCCTCATCACTCAGCACATTATACGCTTCCGTCACTTCTTTAAATTTCTCTTCGGCGTCTGCATTCCCGGCATTTGTATCCGGATGATACTTTTTAGCAAGTTTTCGATATGCTTTCTTGATTGCATTCTGATCTGCCCTTTTATTCAGCCCCAGTACTTCATAATAATCCCTTTTCTTTGCCATCTTCTCACCCTCTTTCAATCTATCAATTACTCGTGTAGTCTTACATACCGCTTGTCACCAATGTGATCAAATAGTTAAAAATCATTACTGCTTGAAAAAGAGGAGACCGGAATCTCCGACCTCCTCTTTCACACCTTTTTCCCTAATTGCTTCATGCAGCAGAGATACCTTTATTCAATCGCAATGAATTTCTCTTCCGGTACTTCCGGCTGTTTTACAATCTTCGGAACAAACAGCTTCAAAATGCCATGCTTAAACTCGCCTTTGATATCCGCCTCTGTTACATCCTCGCCAACGTAGAATGTTCTCTGGCATGCACCTGCAAATCTCTCACGACGGATATATTTACCGCTCTTCTCATCCTGTTCGTCCTCATCCAATCCTTTTGCAGCGGAAATGGTAAGATAACCATCCTTCAACGAAGCCTTCACCTCATCTTTCTTAAATCCCGGCAGATCCGTCATGATCTCATATCCATTCTCCAATTCACGTATATCTGTCTTCATTAAATTACCTGCATTGTGACCATACAGTTTCTTCTCCACTCTTCTCGAATCTCTGTCATCGTAGAACGGGAAATCTTTCATAAAATCATCAAATAAACTTTCTCCAAAAATACTAGGCATCAACATAAGTCATATCTCCTTCCATATTATATAATGACTAAAAACTCATCCTGCACCTAGAATAACTTCCATTCCGGTGTTTGTTACTCGAACAATTAAGATTCTATTTTCTTCCTCTCTTTTGTTCTAGCTGTAATATAACACTTATATTAGCACTCGTCAAGTATGAGTGCTAATTTTTTTGTGAAGTTTTTGTGAACGTTTACAAACACTGCTTCATCACTTCATATGCGCCTTCCATTTCTATCTTCTTCAGTGCGTCTGTGGCAGCAGATACAAATCCGGGAATCTGCGTCAAATCCTCTCCCCACAATGCAGTATTGGAACAAATTGCTTTCATATACGTTTCACAGTCATCATTTTTATGTTCATACATGAAATCAAGGACAGATTTATCATCTTTTATTTCATATTCATTTGTCCTATTTCGGATTCCAATCATTGCATTTTCTTCTCTTCGAACCCCACGATAAAATGCTGCATAGAATGCAAAAGAAACGGTGATGCATTTCGGAAGAACACCATATATCTCAACATAACCTTTCAACGACGGCATCACGCGCGCCCTCCATTTGGATGTGGAATTTAAAGAAATTGCAAGCAATGAATGATCGATAAATGGATTTTTGAAACGTTCTGTCACAGATGCCGCAAAGTCTTCCAGTTCTTCTTTTGGCAAGGTCAATGTCGGAATTATTTCATCATAAATTGTCTTATTCATAAATTTCTGAATGACCTCATCCTCCATACACTCTCTGACGATGTTCCGCCCGGATAAATAAGCACCCAATACCATAGAGGTGTGTGCACCGTTTAGAATCCGAACCTTTCTTTGTTTATATGGTTTGTGATTGTCTGTAATCAAAACAGGCAATCCCGCTTTTTCAAATGGAAGTTCTTTTTTCAGACTTTCCGGTCCCTCAATCACCCAAAAACCAAATACTTCTCCGGTGTCAATGAGATGGTCTTCATATCCCAATTCCTTGCAAATACTTTCTGCCTCTCCTTTTGGATATCCTGTTACAATACGGTCTACCAAAGTGGAACAGAACACATTTTCATTTTGAATCCACTGCACAAACGGTTCTCCAAGATTCCATTGTTCTGCATATTTTAACACACAATTTTTCAACTCTTGTCCATTATTATCTATCAATTCGCACGAAAGAATTACAAAACCCTTGCCATGTTCTTTTCCAAATTTTTCAAACCGGCGATACAAGAACTGTGTCAATTTTCCCGGATAGGAATTTGCCGGAATATCTGTAAACTGACAAGAATCATCATAGACAATTCCTGCCTCTGTCGTATTGCATGCTATAAATCTTAAATCCGGATTCTCAGCACATTCCAATACACTTTCGTAATCACGATAAGGATCCAAACAGCGGCTTACGCATGAAATAAGCCGTTTTCTATTTACTTTCTGCCCATTTTCAAATCCTCGAAGCAATAATGTATACAGTCCCTCCTGTTCGTTTATTACGTCTGCAAGACCTGTTGCAATCGGCTGACAAAGAACCACTTTTGCATCAAATCCTGCTTTTTCGTTCATTACATCCACAAAATAATCCACAAATGCACGCAAAAAATTTCCTTCTCCAAATTGAATCATTCTTTCCGGTGCCTTTTCTAATAGATATCCGTTATAATCTAATTCTTTTAATGTTTTGTAAGAAAGCCTTTTCATATCAATATTCTCCTTGTTCTTTCTCTTTTTTACAACGTAACTCCTTGTTTAAATATTGCCATATCATGAAAGCCTGCCTCTTCGGATTTTACTTTTTTCCCAGAAGCAACCTCCAAAACATACGTAAAAAGTTCCTTTGCGTTTTCTTCTACGGTGCTCTCTTCCGCCACTACACCACAATTAAAATCAATCCATTTTTCTTTTTTACCTGCAAGTATTGAGTTGCTTGATATTTTCACCGTAGGAACCGGAGATGCAAATGGAGTTCCTCTTCCTGTCGTAAATAAAATAATATGTGCTCCTGCTGCCGCAAGCGCTGTAGATGCAACCAAATCATTTCCAGGCGCACTCAACAGATTTAATCCCTTTTTCCTAACGGTCTCACCATATGCCAGCACATCCCGAACCATTGCTTTCCCCGATTTTTGAACGCACCCCAGCGATTTATCTTCCAGAGTAGTAATTCCTCCCGCTTTATTTCCCGGAGAGGGATTCTCGTATATCGTTTGATTATGTCTTGTATAATAACTTTTAAAATCGTTGATCAGTTTTACCGTTTTATGAAATACAGCCTCATTTTCACAACGATTCATTAGAAGTGTTTCTGCACCGAACATTTCCGGAACTTCGGTCAGAATGGTCGTTCCCCCTTTCGAAATCAATCCATCAGAAAACACTCCCACGACTGGATTTGCAGTAATTCCAGACATCCCATCTGAACCGCCACATTTCATTCCTATTACAAGCTCACTTGCTGAAATTGTTTCTCTTTGAAAACTCTGTGTATATTCTGCAAGTTTTTCAATGAGTTTCGTTCCTTCTTTGATTTCATCTTCACATTCTTGGGCTACGAGAAATTTTACTCTCTCCTCGTCATAATCCCCGATATATTTTTTTAATTCTTCAATGTTACTATTCTCACAGCCAAGCCCTAAGACCAATACACCGCCTGCATTTGGATGATTGATCAGATTTGCAAGTATCTGCCTTGTATTATCCTGATCTTCTCCCATTTGGGAACATCCATACGGATGTGGAAAGGCAACAACTTCCTCTACAGAACCTTTTACATATTTTTTTGCATTTTTTTCAATTGCCTCTGCTACGTTATTCACACATCCAACTGTCGGAATGATCCATATTTCATTGCGTACTCCTACTTTTCCATCTTTTCTGCGATATCCTTTGAAAAATGCGCCTTCCGTATTGTCAAGACGAATACTTTGTTTCTCATATTGATAGTCCAAAAGTTCGCCCAGCCCTGTTTTTACATTATGAACATGAACCCAACTCCCCGGTAATATCTCTTTTTGGGCGATTCCTATGCTATTTCCATACTTAATTACTTGTTCCCCTTCCAGAATTCTGATTAAAGAAAATTTATGTCCCTGTGGAATTTCTTCCTGTAATTCAATTTTCTCTCCATTTATTTCAACAATCTGACCTTTGTTTAATGTTCTAAGAGCAACCGCAACCGTATCTTCTGAATGAATTTTCAAAAAATCTTTCATCATCTTACCTTCCTTAAATTGATATAACTGTTTACTCTGGATCCGAAAAATGAATCAATACTTTTAACTTACTACCTCCGTATTTGCTAAATTCCTCAAATGCCGCTGCCGCCTCTTCCAACTCGTATTCCGATTTCTTGGCTGCGTCTGTTGAAGTCGGATTCATTACAATTTTTTCCAAATCAATTCCGCCTTCTTTTACCAAATCAATCAGTTCCGTAAAATCAAATTTCAAGGCATTTCGAGAACCAAATATATTCAATTCTTTCTTTTGAATCATTGTAAAGTTGAAATCCAAATTTTTCTTGCCTACCCCTATCAAGACAACACGACCGCCAAAAGCTGCCGCATCAATACAGTTTTGAAAAGTTGATGGCAGTCCAACCGCCTCTATACACACATCAAACCCATGATGATTGCCTGTAACTTCTTCTACACATTTCGCAAAATTTTCTTCACTGTCATTCTTGATCATGCCGGCTAATCCAAATGTTTCATATGCATATCGAAGTTTTTCCTCTGCGATATCTGCAATATATACGTCTCCGCCCTTCGCCTTCGCTGCAATCGCTGCAAGAACGCCGATTGTTCCTGCACCGACAACAAGTACCTTATCGCCCTTTTTTATCTCTGCCCTTGATACGCCATGGTAACTAATGCAAAAAGGCTCAATCAAAGCAAGTTGTTTCGGATTCAATCCTTTTCCGTCATAAATACGTTCTATCGGCATCGTAATATATTCCGAAAATGCTCCGTCCCTTTGCGCTCCCATTGTTTCATTCGATTCGCAGCAATTTACCAATCCTCTTTCACAGGAATAGCATTTCCCACAATTAAAATATGGATTGCAGGTTACAATCATCCCCTCTTTTAAACCTCTGTCATTTGCTCCGATTTTTATAATCTGTGCGGAAAACTCATGTCCCGGTATTCTCGGATAACTTGCATAGGCAAAAGTTCCACGATAGGTTCCTAAATCACTGCCGCAGATTCCTCCGTATAAAATTTTTAATAATGCGTGTCCCTCTTTTAACTCCGGCATCTTTGTTTCGACTACTGTCACCTTCCCCGGCTCAGGTATTATAATTGTTTTCATATCTATCATTCTCCTTTGTTTCTTGAATCAACACGTTCTATCAATGTATTTTTCATTCCAGATAACTGCCGTCTTCATCGGTGCGCTCTTTGAATAAATTTTATTCTCATACGCATCCATCGGATTTCCTGTAAATTCGTCCTTATCAATCAGTTCCACGATTTCATCATAACAGCTGTTCTGAAGAATCCGAATTGCCTCTTCCATATGATCCTGTCGGAAATTAATGGAACCAAAGATCAACTGATTCTGAAATCCAAATGGCATCGTATCGACTGTAATCTCAGGTCCTAATGAGAACGAATTATAGATTCCATTGCACCCCAGCACTCCATATTTGAATGCAATTTCATGTTCGATCGCCGCTCCGCTGGAACCAATAAACACCGTTGCTGTACCACCTAATTTTTCTTTTATCGCATTTGCAAGTTCTTCTTTTGTATCAAAAGCACTTCTCACATAGGATGCCCCTGCCTGTTTTAAAGCAAATGAAACTTTCGGGCTGCTTTCTTCACTTCTTGCCACAAAAACAATCTTTGCCTCCGGATATTTCTGTCGAATCAAATCTCCAATAAACATCCCTGTTGTACCAAGTCCAAAAATACATATACGATTGAAGGTTTCTTTCTTGGCAATCTCTCTCGCCTCTTCTTCTGTACATTTATGTTCCGCCATTTTTACTCTGAAATTTTGTGCCTCTCCCAAATCTTCCATTCGTTCTCTCTGGAAAATCATACAAGCGTAAGGGTCGCTAAATACCAATTTCTTCGACAATTGCAAGGAGATTTTTCCATCCTTCACATACCCATCCGGTATCTTTAACAGCATATCCGGGTTATAATAATTTTTATCTGAAAATAGCCCATCCGCCTGATCACATCCATATTCAAAATACGTCTCTTCTTCGGTATATCTTGTCGGGTCATAACTATTGCCGCCTCGAATCAATACGATAGCAAAACGGTTTTCCGATGGAACCCACACGATTCCCTCATGCCCATTGATCAGCCGATTTGTGCCCTCTGGAAATTTTGCCGCCAATTTTCCTTCACGCCCCATGTTCATCAATGTATAATCTGTTCCACAAAATCCAACCAAAACACTTTCTGCAAGGATTCCTTCCTTTTCTTCCTCTCCCCTTAATCTTCTTCTCGGGATATTGCTAATTTCAACATCTCCGTATACCAATGGATTCTGTTCGCTATTCTGAAAATATGTACCTTTTACAACCATAATATTTCCCTCCTATTCAACCATATTGATGATTCTTTCCGGAATCTCTAATTCTGAGAATCCATAAAATCTCTTTGCATTTTCTCCAAATATTTTTTTCTTCTGTTCTTCTGTCAGAATATCTGATTTCTCTATAAAATCCTTACTCATTCCATACGTTATCGCAGTCATCGTTCGTGGATAATCACTTCCCCACATTAGTTTTTCAGCCCCGCAAATCCGGATTGCTCTGGCAATCGCTTGAACTGCCGATGGATATGGATAAAACTCTTTATGAAACAACCAGGTAATTCCACCACTTTCAATATAAACATTCTTATGTTTGGCAAGTGCGATTTGTTCTTCCCAGCCGTTCACTGTAACCATTCCGAAATGTCCGATGGCAATACGCAAATCCGGATACATTTCAATGAACGTTTCCATCTCAGGAACTTGAACTGCTCCCTCTGCAAGATCTATTGAAATAAATTTATTTAACCGATTCGCTTTTTCAAAGATATCTTTATGATGCAATAAGTTTTTGTCTTTTAACCTTCCGGCACAAATTTTTATGCCATCAAATTTCTCAACCCATTCATCCGCGATCTCCTGTTCCTCATATAAACAGCAAATCTTGATTCTTGTGGGATATTTCTGTTTGCACTGAAGTAAATAGTCATCCTGATTTCCATCAATGTACTCTTGTGTCACTACACACCCGCTTACCCTTGCATAATTCATATTTGCAATCAGGATTTCTACCGTATTTCGCCCATCCAGCATATATGGGGGCATCATTTGACGGATTTCGCCGCCGAAATTACTTTTCCCCTCACTAAGCGCATATACCGGTTTTCCATCCACACGCCCCATCTGCTTTTCCCAAAGATGTAAATGTGCATCAATAATCATACGCATCCTCCTTCTATTTTTATTTTCCTGTTGATTTTATTATAGATACTATAGTACGATGAATATACAGGAACAAACGACACTAACGGCATATTTATGTCTGATTAGCGTACTTAATGGGGGTATGAAATGAAAAATGACAACCTAAATATTATGTTTACAATAGGAAATTATCAGATCAATATATTAAAATTCACATTTGAATGCCAGACATGGAATACGCCTTCACATGCTCACAGCTCAAACAGCTATGAGATACATTATATTCCAAAGGGAAAAGGGACATTGATCAGCAATCAATGCCCCTATGAATTATATTCGAATATCCTTTATACAACCGGCCCCCACATAGAACATGAACAGTATTCTGATTCTGACGATCCTACCTATGAATACTGCATATATTTAAGAATCGAAGAATTGCATAACACGAAAAAGAAAGCTGCTGAGAAAGAAGTCATCGAACCCTTTTTACAGTATCCATTCTGGTATGGAAAAGATTGTACCAATTTGCAGCTTACGTTGGAACAGATCTATCAAGAACTCTTCTTCCCCGGACCTGCTGCCACTGTCATGCTGCAAGCTCTTTTCATGCAATTTTTAGTTAAGATGCTGCGAAATTATGAGCCTGCCTCCAATGCTGCCATTACCTATATTCCGATCCCTCTAATCAAAGCATATATCCTAATTGAAGATAGTTTTTTGCTCGAATATGATACCATTACACTCAAAGAATTATCCAAACGTCTGGGACTGAGTACCCGGCAGACAAGCAGGATTCTTTTTAAGCGATATGGACAAAACTTTCTTCAAAAAAGAACAGAGGCTCGGATGGCTGCGGCAATTACCTTTTTAAAAGAAGGTAAATTATCAATTTCCGAAATTTCTTATCGATTAGGATATTCTTATCCCAATCATTTTCATACAGCGTTTAAAAACTATTATCATATGACGGTGTCTGAATTTAAAAAGAAGGAACTCTTTCCCCAACAACCGTAAGCTGTTCTATACTTTGCCCTTTTGCAGCCTGCTCGCAATACAGCATTGTACATTTTTCATATTCCGCAAAGATTTTCTTCGCCTTCTGCTCATCTCCGTATACTTTCCAGTATCCGGTACATTTGCATCCTTCCTCCGGACTTCTCATAAATCCGGTTACATCTTCCGGAGGATAACTTAAAAACAGTCCGATTTCGTGTGGAAATTCATTAGATTCGCAGATTTTCCGAATCAACTGTACAATACATTTTCCCGGTTTTTCAATACAATAACCGCAGTTTTTCAATAAATCAGCAATGTCCTTTTCTGCAAAATCATTTGCCAGATGGGCGGGACGATAAATGTATAACAGCACTTTTTGTTCAAATACTTTCATCGGTATGACGCGCACCCCTTTCGGAACTAACCGCTGATTTAAAGAACGAATTGACAATAGCAGTTCTTCTTTATCCCGAAACGGGCAATTGAATAAATTTCCCGTTTTTAATCCCGCAAGAGTCGGGGAACAATGGCGTATAATAAATTCATCAGACATTTTCATCCTCCTTTTAGTTAGTTTTATCTAACCTTTATTGAAAAGAAAACGCCCTTACGGGCGTCTCTTCTATTATCAATGGTATGAATGGCATCCTCCGCCACAATGCTTGCAATCTCCACCACAATGAAGTGACTTTCCTGCCTTTTTATCTTTTACCATGCTGCGGATAATTATACCGACCACAGCTGCTAATAGTACTAAAACAATTGCTGTTCCCATCCAGCTTCACCTCCATCGTTTCTGTCTTCATCATATACAGTTCCCTTAGTCTTGTCAATCTGTAATATTGACTATGCTTTTCGGTACATTTAAACTCTGACTTTCTTTATACGGTCTAAACAACAGATAAACAAATGTGATCACAAGTAAGAACGCCACGATTGTTCCTATACCAAATGTACCTGCTGTAACCCAAGTTCCAATCTGATATATACATAAAGCTGTAAAATATGCTAAACCAGTCTGATAACCAATGGCAAACCAGAACCATTTTACATTATTCATCTCTCTCTTAATCGCCCCCATCGCAGCAAAGCAAGGTGCACACAATAAATTGAATACAAGAAATGAGTATGCTGCTACCTGAGTCATAGAACCGGCAAGAACTCCCCAAATTTCAGCTCCATCTTCTGCAACTTCACCAAATCCATATAGAATTCCAAAAGTTCCAACTACATTTTCCTTTGCAACCAAGCCGGTGATTGCAGCCACTGCTGATTTCCACTCTCCCCAGCCAAGCGGAACAAAAATCCAGGCGATTGCATTTCCTATTACTGCAAGAATGCTATGTTCCATATCTTCTACCATACCAAAACTTCCGCCTTCTATTCCAAAGCTCTGTGCAAACCAGATTACAATAGTAGATAATAAGATAATTGTTCCTGCTTTTTTAATAAAGGACCATCCTCTCTCCCACATACTTCTCAAAACATTGCCTACTGTTGGAAGATGATATGCCGGAAGTTCCATAACAAACGGAGCCGGATCTCCTGCAAACATTTTTGTCTTTTTCAAAATGATGCCAGAGCAGATAATCGCAGCAATTCCGACAAAATATGCACTTGGCGCAACCCAGGAAGCTCCACCAAACAGTGCACCTGCTATCAATGCTATAATCGGCAATTTCGCACTGCAAGGAATAAATGTTGTTGTCATAATTGTCATTTTTCGGTCTCTGTCATTTTCAATTGTTCTAGAGGCCATAATTCCCGGAACTCCACAGCCAGTTCCAATCAACATTGGAATAAAAGATTTTCCTGATAATCCAAATTTTCGAAAGATACGGTCCATAATAAATGCAATACGTGCCATATAGCCGCAGCCTTCCAGAAATGCAAGGAACAGAAACAGTACCAGCATCTGCGGCACAAATCCTAAGACAGCTCCCACACCACTGATGATTCCATCCACCAAAAGACCGGTAAGCCATGGGGCACAACCGATTGTTTCCAATCCACTTTGAGCCGCCGGAATAATCCATGCGCCAAACAAGGTATCATTGGTCCAATCTGTCAGATATGTACCCACCGTTGTCACGGATACATAATAAACCGCCCACATAACAAGCGCAAAAATCGGAAGTGCCAAAAAACGATTTGTAACAATACTATCGATTTTATCTGATACAGTCATTGCCTTTTTTACACGCTTTTTATAGCAATCTTCAATAATACTACTTATATAGTTATATCTTTCTCCCGTAACAATACTTTCAGAATCATCATCCAATTCTTGTTCACAAGATACGATATCCTGTTCGATGTGTTCCAATACATCACGACTAAGTTTTAAACTTTCCTGTACTTTTTCATCTCTTTCAAATAATTTTACTGCATACCACCTCTCCATATTCTCATCTACATAACCTGAGATTGCCTCTTCTATATGAGCAATCGTATGTTCTACACTTCCCGCAAAACGATGTACCGGTTGATTTTGTTTTTTACTTTTTGCAATCGCAACTGCACGCTGAGCCAATTGTTCGATTCCTTCCCCTTTCAGAGCCGAAATCTGAACAACTTTACATCCGGTATCTTTTCCCAGTCGGTCAAGATTCAATTCTTCTCCATTTCTTCTGACCAAATCCATCATATTGACTGCAATAATCACCGGTATTCCCAACTCTGTCAATTGTGTTGTCAAATATAAATTTCGCTCCAGATTTGTTCCATCAATTATATTGATAATAGCATCTGGTTTTTCCTCAATCAAAAAATTTCTGGATACTACTTCTTCCAATGTATATGGTGATAACGAATATACTCCCGGAAGGTCTACCAGAATCGCCTCCTCACCTTTTGTCGTATATCCTTTGATCTTTCCTTCTTTTTTTTCAACTGTTACTCCCGGCCAGTTTCCAACAAACTGATTCGCTCCAGTCAAGGCATTAAATAATGTTGTTTTTCCACTATTAGGATTTCCTGCAAGTGCAATTTTTACTCTCATGATAATCTCTTCTCTCCCATGTCTTCTTTACTATCTCAACTATCTCGTCTAATTACTCACAACTTTCTTTTATTAGTTCAAACTAACCAACCATAAAAAAAATAAAATGCAATCATTACTGCACTTCTATCATTTCTGCATCCGCTTTCCTTAGCGATAGTTCATATCCACGTACTGTAACTTCTATTGGATCTCCCAATGGCGCTACCTTGCGAATATAAATCTCTGTATTTTTTGTAATTCCCATATCCATGATCCGGCGCCGAACCGCCCCTTCGCCATGAACTTTCACTACTTTTGCCGACTGACCACAGCTAATTTCTCTTAATGTTCCCATTTCACCCTCCTGATGCAATTATCTTTATACCATAATTTTATTTGCCATTTCTCTGCTGATTGCCACACGTGAATCTTTTACACTGACAATCAGGTTTCCTTTATTTTCCGACACAACATGAATCATTCCACCAACTACAAAGCCCAGACTTTCCAAAAAACGCTTTGTATCATCTTTGCCGTTAATTTTTCGAATCTGCATTTCCTGCCCACTTCCCACCATTGATAAAGGCATCATTGTTCACCCGCTTTCTGATCTTAAAGTACCTGTTTCTCACTTGTGTTAGTATATTCTAACTTTGATTACATGTCAATACCTTGATTGAATTTTTTGAAATCTTTTCGTTATAATGAAAAGGAGCTGTATGCCCTTATGTGTGACGCATCAGCTCCATTTTCATATTTCTACTATAATATTAGTATCTTCTTTTTTCTTCTAAATAATGTTAAAAGTACAGTTGAATATCCTTTTCCGCCTTGATTGTTGTTCTCATTCGAATTGTCTGTATTCAACTCTTCCTGATTCATATGTTTTACTTCTTTCACGGCTATCATAAAGACACCTAACTTATTTACTTTATACTCGGCAACATGATCTCTGACATTTACAACTTGCGTTTTTATTATGTCATCTTCTAATAATTGTTTTCCTACAGTTTCTCTTCCCTCATACTTTTTGTCAACAGGGAATTTAATTATAAGATCACCGATATAGCCACCTTCATTCAATATTGCATAAGATGTAAAGATTTTTTCAACTGAAACTGTATCATTTTCAAAAGCGGTTCTTAACTTCTCTTTTTCCTCATCGCTGACATCTTTCACATAAAAAGCAAAATCATCCATTAGTTTACCAGATATTGTAATTCCTGTTTTTTCATCTTTTACTGTTTTAAGTGAAGCATTTTCAACAATATTTTTCCACTTTTCCTCAGCATCTATCAACATCTGAACATTCTTTACTTTTGATTTTGAAGAATCCTCTAATT
>Scrappy_p2__coassemble_538_pt1 | contig 61434 bp, 52 predicted proteins | sample Scrappy_p2__metabat2_low_PE_009 | metagenome-assembled genome bin Scrappy_p2
TGTTGTCAGCAGCCCGTTTCACGGTCTGCGTGTAGTTCCTTGTAAACTGACCTAAAGGGAAGTATAAGACCTTCTATGATGAAATAGAAAATCTTGGGCGATGTGTGTATAGACGGTATCAGATTTGGATTTCAAATAAAATGTTTATACAGGTAAATAGAGATAAGTTTTTATATAGCCTTACTTTTTCTGATGAGATTCCGCAAAGTTGGAAAAGGCAAACAGAAATTGGAATTGTTAAGTCAAGGTTTTGTGATAATTATTTCGAAGAACAAGGGTCGGAGATTCTGGAACAAGGCATGTTGTTCGACTTTGTGAAGAATATTAATTTGTTCGCATTTGAAGGTGAGTTATTACATATTAGACAAGAATCACCACAAATGAAATTGTCCCCAATTGGTAATGGAAGACCATGTATTATTCGACTTTTGAAAAACGAAGAAATATATAAGAAAAATATAATCGGAAGAGATGATATAGTTAAGTTATGCTTGGATTATGCGAAACAAGAAGATAAAGTGGCAGTTATTGCTTCAGATGCATGCGCTATGATGGAATATTATGTGGAATATTCATTGCAGGAATCTGAGCAAGAAAACTATTATAAAATCATAGATGAAATATCGTCTTGCTTGGAAGCACTTTATCGAATGGCAGATAACTCAGAAGAGTGGTTAAAAAAGTTTTTTAATACATTGATTAATAATTATATTAATGGAAATAGAAAAAGTATGCGTAAGTCAGAAGATATTATGGAATGGACATTGAAGAATGCTTATCCTGCTTTGGTAACTGGATTAGCAAGCGAATTGTGTTCGATAGCTGATATACTATGGTTACGTGGAAAAGTAGATGCAGAGGAATTTGATTTCTATAGAGCCGATAGACTGTCTAAGGGTTTTGAATATGGATTAAGTGAGAAAGCTGAACATTATAATTATTTATATAGAACAGTGTACGAGAATGCATTTTTATGGAATCTGTTTCGATTGAATTTTAAAGTGGGATTTCATTGGGCAATTCAATTTATAAATAGGGTAATATTAGAATATGCAACTAATAATCCTGAATATGTAATAAAAATCAAAGTAAAAATTAGTGAGAGTAATGCAATAAAGGAATATTGGGGAAATGGAAACATGTGGCTTGCAGGGATTAGAGATCACAATGTACCTACCTTAATAGGAGATGTTATTTTTTGTCTTAAAGAGGCTATAATAAGCAGTTTGGAGATTTGTAAAAAGGATCATGAATTCACTGTTGCATTTGCAAATTATGTCAAAGAAACTATTTATTCAAAATCAAATAATATAGTATTGCTTACAATCATTGAGAGTATAGGAATGCACTTTGAAAACGAATTACCGGGTTATGCTTTGGATTTGGCTACAAGCATAGAACTTGTTCATTGGGATACCACAAGATATATGTTGTACAAAAAAAATCCGACAAAAGAGTTGCTCGAAAGGCAAATTCTTAAGACCATGGGGATACCTGAGCTTAAAGATAGATATGAGTTGGATAAAAAATGTGATTTGAGTATACAAGAATATGTATCTCATACACAGATATATTTTGATTCAATGGTTCAGGATAAATGCTATGGAATTCTTGATTATTTATATTCAATTATAAAAAATGATGCAGAAAATGCACAGGACTATTTACAGATTCAAAAAATGGATATGCGTGGTGCAAAAGCAACCAAGATAACCGACAATATAATTATGTTAGAACCCCAAATATCAGGGGAAGCAGAAAAAATTGTTCTAAGACAAGAAGAATTCAATAAACCTAAGCAGAGATTAAATGCGGCGATTAAAAAGTGTAATGATAATATGGTGTCTGGGCAGATTGACTTGCCATCAACTCTTGATGCAATTAAAGTTATTTTAGAATTGATGAAGGATACTGATATGGCATTTCAATATGAAAATCTTTTGATACTTTTAATTGCTAGTGCAATAAATCATCAAGAATTAGAAAATGAGAAAAGGGAAAAGTTTTGCACAATATGGATTAACGGAATAGAGAAATTGTTTTCTAATGGAAGTTTTTTGGCAGATACTGCACTTATGCCAGTTTTATTGAATCAATTGGAAAATGACGTTGCTATTGGGATAAAAAATAAAATAAAGAAAATTGTGTTGGATTGTTTGATGTATAAGGGGCAACATGGTGTTATTGATGAAATGGCTAAATACGTGAAGAGATATTTAGCTAATCACGAGACTTTGGCACAAGCGGTATTTAATACAATTATTAAATTATCTGAAGATCAGATGGAACATCAAAAATATAATGCTAATTATTTGAAAGTGAGTAAGAAAGATAAGGAGTTTATATTTAATCCTAATATGCAACCTAAGTTGTCAGGAATAGATCGTTATATCAAAGATGATGATGGAAATTGTTATACTAGTCGCGAAGAGGAGATAATAGATAGGTATCTGCTGCAGGAAGAATCTTTAGAGATAGATGTTTTTGATATGAGTAACTATGATATATCTACAATATGCTATGTTGCAAATTGCGGCCTAAATTTTACGAATGAATCTTTTAGAATGGTTATTCATGAAATTTTGCTATGTGTGATTGATATTTGGAAATATACTAAAAGAAATTATAATGCTCACGAAATTTTTGATGTTTACCAAGAACATGAAATCATAGAGCTGTTTCAGCGGGAAATGATTCAAACCCAAGATGATGCAAAAATGGCAATCGATATATTATTTGAAGAGATTGATTTTACAAAATTTACAACAGATACAATTAAGTTCTATCAAGATATCTTTGGCAATTTTTTATGTGAATTTTTTGACTCATATGTTGACTCAAAAAGAAGAAATATATGTAAAAAGAAAATTCTATATATTGAGAAAAAAGTAAATGACATTGATGAGGAGTATGTTCGAATACAGTTATATAAATCTCTTATGCTTTCTGTAACGAGATATTGCACGGGAGACTGGAGTAAAATCAAAACAAATTATTCATACGTAGATAAGCAATTTTTGAATAAGCAATTTACAAAGTATGGAAAATATCACATAAAGGAACTGTTGAGAACGATTTACCAAATGCATATGGATGAATTGCTGCCAGAAATATTAATTTCTATTAGAAATAGCTTTCAAAATGCAAAATCTGAGGTGAATAAATTTAAAAAATCAATAAGAGAACAAGAAGCAATAGTACAGTTGATTATCCTTAAATCCTTTATTACATATAGTGATAAAATTAAACAGGATCAAGAACTTATTGAAGCATATGAAGATATACTTGAAATATTGATCAATTTAAATTATGAGCAGGCGGCTGTTATTTTGGATGAGTTTAGGATTCATTAATGGATGCAGGTTATTATTCATCTGAAATAAATATAATAAGAGATGCATGTTCGCTAAATGATATTTGTGGATGGTATCGTCAAGGTTAGATTTTGTGGGAAAGTGGTAATACAGTGGAGACGGTGTGTTTGCTGAGTAGGGTGAAATAATTATTTGGCAAAAGTATCGAGGTACCTATTGATATAAAAGAGTTTGATGACTCACATTTGATGACTCATATATTGACTTTTTATTTTAAATTATGTATAATAAATAAAGTGGTTAGCAAGAACTAACCACTTTTTAAAATTCAGCGGTTAGGAAAAACTAACTTCAGGAAGGCGGTGAAACAGTGAAAAAGGTTTTTTACCTTCTGTTGCTTATCAGCTTTGGTATTACGATTATGATGCCGGTGACAGGAGTGCACATTCATAAACTTGCATCAGTATGTTTTTTGTTGCTGAGTTTTGTGCATACGATCAGCTGTCGTAAGAAGATTGGGGTTAAATGCGGTGGTTTATGGGGGCTGATCATGATAGCATTTGTAACAGGAATATTCGGGATGATTTGGGAAGAAATTCCAAGCATTCTGGTGGTGCATCGAATGAGTTCTATTGCATTGATTTTCTTTCTTGCAATTCATATTTTTAAATTTTATAAGAGAATGTGGCGTAGAAAAGGTTGAAAATATTTTGGAGGTGTCAATATGAGTGTTGTAATTATAGGTGGTCATGATCGGATGGTATGTCAGTACAAGCAGATTTGCAAACGTTTTCACTGCAAGGCAAAGGTATTTACTCAAATGCCGGCAAAATTGGGGAAACAGATAGGAACTCCGGATTTAATTGTAGTTTTTACAAATACGGTTTCTCATAAGATGGCACGCTGCGCGGCGGAAGAGGCAGAAAGATGTCGGATTGAGATTGTAAGATCGCACACGAGCAGTAAAAGTGCTTTGGAAGAGATTTTGGAAAATGTGTGTGTGTAAATTTTTTTATATAATGGTTAGTTGCAACTGACAATAGGCGGGAGGAAGAATATGAAGCAAGCGGTGAAAATAATGTGGATGGGGATGGGATTTTTATGTTTGGGGCTTGGTACATTGGGAATTGCGATTCCTATATTGCCAACGGTACCATTTTATATGGCAACTTTGTTTTGTTTTGCAAGGAGTTCGGCAAAATTGCATCAATGGTTTATTGAAACGCAATTATATAAGAAGCATTTGGAAAGTTTTGTGACAAAGCGGGAGATGACCATGGGAACAAAATGCAGAATTGTAGGTATGGTAACAGTGTTAATGGTGATTGGTTTTCTATGCATGAAAAATGCACCAATAGGCCGGCTCTGTATTGTGGCAGTGTGGATAGGTCATCTGTTGTATTTCTTTTTAAGAGTAAAACTAGTGAAGGTAGATGAAAAAGGTGGAAATTTATGATTAAAACAAGATTGGTGGGACTCTTATCCCATGCAAAAAAATATATCGTATATACAATCTTCTGGCAGTGGGTGGCATTATTATCACAGATTCTTGCAGTATTTTCGATTGCAGGACTGTTGGAAAGAATCGTATATGGCACGGTGACAATGCCGGTTATCCAGCAGACAATTTTAATATTGCTCCTTGTAGTATGTATCCGATTTTTCTGTGAGAGAATGGGCGCAAGAGCCTCTTATCTGGCCAGTGTGGATGTAAAGCGGATTCTGCGTGAAAAGATTTATGAAAAAATGTTGAAATTAGGGGCTTCTTATAGTGAGCAGATATCTTCTTCCGAAGTGGTTCAGGTGACCACCGAAGGTGTGGAGCAATTGGAAACCTATTTTGGAAAATATCTTCCGCAGTTATTCTATAGTTTGATTGCACCTCTGACATTATTTGTGATTCTCGGAAGAATTAATTTAAAAGCCAGTGTGATTTTGCTGATCTGTGTACCATTGATCCCGATTTCAATTGTGGCGGTTCAGAAGTTTGCAAAGAAATTGTTGAATAAGTATTGGAGTATTTATACAGGGCTGGGAGATTCATTTTTAGAAAACCTGCAGGGATTGACGACTTTGAAGATTTATCAGGCAGATCAGAAAAAGGCAGATGAGATGGATGAGGAATCCCAGAAATTCCGAAAGATTACAATGAAAGTACTGACGATGCAGCTCAATTCTACTAGTGTAATGGACGTTGTAGCTTACGGCGGAGCGGCTGTCGGCATGGCAGTTGCGGTTTCAGAATTTTTAAAGGGAAATCTGCAAATTGCAGGAACGCTTTGCATTGTTTTACTTGCCAGTGAGTTCTTTTTGCCCTTACGGATTTTGGGCTCCTTTTTTCATATTGCGATGAACGGTATGGCTGCCAGTGATAAGATTTTTAAGATTTGGGACCTGCCGGAGCCCGAGGCAAAGGAACGGCGACTTCCGGAGGGGGCACTGTCAGTTTCTTTTCAGAATGTACATTTTTCTTATGAGAAAGACCGGGAAATTTTAAAAGGGATTGATTTGGAGTTACCAGCAGGTAATTTTGTCTCTCTGGTAGGTGAATCCGGCTGCGGAAAGAGCACAATTGCAGGGATTCTTGCGGCAAAAAATCGGAAATATACAGGAGAAATTATGATTGGCGGAGTACCACTTGCGGAAATCAATGAGGAGGATTTGATGAAACAGGTGGTGTTGGTTCGTCATAATAGTTATTTGTTTAAGGGAACAGTGGAGGAAAATCTAAAAATGGCGAATCCAGATGCGACAAAAGAAGAAATGGAAAAGGTGCTTCAAAAAGTGAACTTGCTCGGATTTCTGGAAACGCAGGAAGGACTTCAGACACAGCTCTTGGAAAAGGCGGGAAATTTATCCGGGGGACAATGTCAGAGACTGGCGATTGCGAGGGCGCTATTGAAACAGAATGCGGCAGTTTATATTTTTGATGAAGCGGCATCCAATATTGATGTGGAGAGTGAAGAGCTTATTATGAATGTGATACATGAACTGGCAAAGACAAAAACTGTACTTTTGATTTCACATCGACTGACAAATGTTGTAAAGTCTGATCGGATTTATTTCTTAAAAGACGGAAAAATTGCAGAAAGTGGAAAACATGAAGGATTGATGCAGAAGAAGGGCACATATCAATATTTATTTGAAAGCCAGATGGCTTTGGAGAATTATGGAAAGAGAGGAACTGTATAATGCATGAATGTTCAAAAACAACGGCAAAGCGCAGGAGTGCTTTTCGGATTATGGGGAGTCTTATCGGACTTGTAAAGCCGTTGCTTCATATTATGCTAGCGGCTATATTGTTGGGAACGGTAGGATATTTATGTGCAATTTTTCTGACGATTCTTGCCGGACAGGTTCTGATACAAGGATTGCTGTCTGGCGTGGCAGGGGGGCCGGTTTTTGTGAAACAGATGTGGTTTATGCAGATTCCGGTCAAGACCATTCTGGGGGGAATGATCGGAATTGCAGTGCTTCGTGGAGTTTTGCACTACGCTGAGCAGTATTGTAATCATTTTATTGCATTTAAGCTGTTGGCAATAATTCGGCATAAGGTTTTTGGCGCTTTGCGAAAACTTTGTCCTGCGAAGCTGGAGGGGCGAGATAAGGGCAATCTGATTGCTATTATTACAACAGATATTGAATTGCTGGAAGTGTTTTATGCACATACAATTTCTCCAATTGCAATTGCAGCGCTGACTTCGCTGTTTATGGTGTTTTTTATGGGAAAATATCATTGGCTGGCAGCAGTTTTTGCGTCGACAGCTTATTTGATTGTAGGGGTAGCGATTCCACTGTGGAATGGGAAACGTGGAAGCCGGAAAGGAATGGAATTTCGGACTGATTTTGGAGAATTAAATAGTTTTGTGTTAGATTCCTTGCGGGGGCTGGATGAAACCATTCAATATGGACAGGGGGAGAAGAGAAAGCAACAAATGTCAGAACGTTCGGAGAGCCTTGCAAAAATGCAGGAGTCGCTGAGCAGAATGGAGGGAGCTCAGCGATCATTTACCAATATGATGATTCTGATCGCATCGTTTGGAATGCTTGCGCTTACGATTGATCTGTATGCAAAGGGGGAAATGGGATTTGAAGGAATTTTAACCTGTACGATTGCGATGATGGGTTCTTTTGGTCCGGTAGTTGCCTTGTCAAGTTTGTCAAATAATTTGAATCAGACCCTGGCAAGTGGAGAACGGGTTCTTTCTTTGTTAGAGGAACAGCCTCTCGTGGAAGAACTTGAGGAAACGTTGGTAAAATCAGTAAGGGAAAATGTGAATCATGAGTTTACAGGGGCAGAAGCTGAGAATGTAACATTTGCGTATGGGGAGAATGTGATATTGGATCAGTATTCGTTGAAGCTGGAACCAGGGAAAATTACCGGGATTCATGGAACAAGCGGCTCTGGAAAATCAACGTTGTTAAAATTGCTGATGCGTTTTTGGGATGTGCAGTCAGGAACAATTCTTGTGGATGGAGAGGATGTTAGAACAATTCCGACCCCATGTCTTAGAAAGCTGGAAAGTTATGTGACACAGGAAACACACTTATTTCATGATTCTATTGCAAATAATATTGCGATTGCAAAACCAGACGGGGCGACCAGAGAGGAAATTGTAGAAGCGGCAAAGAAAGCTTCGATTCATGAGTTTATTATGAAACTTCCGAAAGGATATGACACAGAAGTAGGAGAGTTGGGTGATACACTTTCCGGAGGAGAAAAACAGAGAATTGGAATTGCAAGAGCATTTTTACATGAATCAGAGTTGATGCTTTTGGATGAACCGACCAGCAATCTGGATTCTTTAAATGAAGGAATTATTTTGAAATCACTGAAAGAGTCTGCGAAAAAGAAAACGGTGGTTTTGGTTTCGCACAGAAAATCCACGATGAATATTGTAGATCGCGTATTTGTGATGAAAAAGGGAAGAATTTCTTAGAGGAAGCTTGTTGGCATGATGAACAAGGAATATTATGCAATATTAACAAAAATACAATCTAAAAATTAAGCAAAAAAGCGAAAAAATTGTACTATTTTTTTATGACTAGTAAAAAACGACAAAAATTGTTATGATATAGAAAGGTGTGGGGAAAGTTTTGAAAAAGGAGTAAGGAAAAGTATGAAAAAGAAAAAAGTGATCAGTGCGCTTTTGGCGGCCGTTCTGATTTCCAATTCCGGCTTAGTGGGAATTGGATCTGTCACTGCGGCGGGGCCGGTAAATCTTGCGCGCGGGAAAGCGGTAACAGTAAGCAGTGAGGAGAGGGAGAATCCAAAAGCCAATGCAGTAGATGGAAATTATAGTACGCGTTGGGCAACACCTCAGAATAAAGCTGTGAATGAGTATATTGAAATTGACCTGGGTGGAGCAAAACCGGTACAGCAGATTCAGATTTATTTTGAAAAGTCAGATGCAGAGCAGAATATTCTGGGATATCAAGTGGAACTGGAAGAAAATGGCGATTATAAAGTGGTTCATACAAAGTCTGAAAAGGCAAAACAGGAAGAAATCATTCAGTTAGATTCTGTTCATATGGCGACAAAAGTCAAAGTAAAGATTTTGAATGTGAAACAAGAAGGTTGGGTAAATGTCGGCATTAATGAGATAGAGGTTTACAGTGAAAAGATTGAGAATGCCGATGCAACTAAAAATAAGAATCATATGCTGAATGATACAATGACCGCATCCAGCGTGGAAAATAATAGTTCATTTACAGCGGATAAGGTAAAAGATGGCAATACAGATCAGGCAAGCAGATGGGCGAGTGAGTATGAAACTCCGACAACAAAAATCTGGTTAAACGCAGCATTTGCTAAATTGACTTCTGTCAAAGAGATTCAGATACAGTTATTTCAGCGAGATGTTGCACCAATGCCGTCTAACGTCAAGAGTTTTGACATTAAATATATAGATAAAAACGGAGAAGAGCAATTCCTGCAGAAGTATACGAATACTGTATCCGGAGAAGGTTATAAGAAGGATATTGTCATCCGGTTAGAGGAGCCAATCGAGGCAAAATCTTTGAAACTTTGCAATTTCGAGACTAAGGAGTGCGAGTGGAATAACATTGGTATTGTCGAGATGCGAGTGTTCTCTAATGATCAGGCGGCAGCCGGAGCATCATTGGAAGATGTTGTTGCGCAGATTGCCGGAGGAGAAGTAGCAGCAGATGCGAAAACATTTACACTCCCGACAGTTCCGGCAGGATTTAAAGTAGAGAGTAATGGCGCAGACTTTGAACAGTTAATTGGTGCTGCAAAGGAAGACGGTACAATTCCGGTTATTCATCCGTTGACTGATAAAACAGTAAAAGTTTCCTTTAATGTAACAGAGGAGAAAACCGGAAAAACAAAAAATACCGGAGATTTGGATTTTGTAGTAAAAGGCCGTCAGACACAGGCAGATGAGAAAAATGCAAAACCAGTTGTAATACCGGAAATTCAGGAGTGGTATTCTGATTCTACAGAAAAAGCTGCAGTAGAGTCATTAACAGCAGTTACATATGATAATGAAGCATTAAAAGCAATTGTAGATGAGTTTGTAAAGGATTATGAAGACTTTACCGGAATTAAGCTGACACCGGAACAGGGTGGCACAAAGGCGAATGCATTTAACTTTAGTATGCAGGCGCCGGATGAACTTCTTGGAGAAGAAGGATATACAATGGATATTCAGTCTGATCGCGTTAACGTAGCATCTGAAAGTACAACAGGAAATATGTACGGTATGCAGACCATTCTTCAGATGTATAAGGAAAATGCAACAGAATATCCTGTAGGACAGATGCGAGATTATCCTCGTTATCAGACAAGAGGACTTCTTTTGGATGTGGCACGTAAGCCGGTTTCACTGGAAATGATGAAAGAGTTCACAAGAACAATGCGCTACTATAAGATGAACGATTTCCAGGCGCATTTGTCAGATAACTACATTTTCCTGGAGAACTATGGTTATTTAGCAACAGAAGAAAAGGCGTTTAAGGCCTATGAAGCATTCCGCCTGGAAAGCAGTCTGCAAAATAAGGCTGGACTGTCACCGACAGCAGAGGATTATTCTATTTCAAAGGCTGATTTTAAGAAGTTTATCTTAGACGAACGTGCGGTTGGTATGAATATTGTACCGGAGATTGACGTGCCGGCACACGCTACTTCCTTTACAAAAGTATGGCCGGAATTGATGGTAACAAATGGTACAGGACTTACAGCAGGCAGACCGTTGATCGATCATTTTGATATCCGTAAGCCGGAAGCAGTGAAAAAGATTAAAGAAATCTTTGATGATTATACAAAAGATGCAAACAAGACATTTGATTCTGAGACAGTTGTGCATATCGGAGCGGATGAATTTGTTTCAGGGGCAACGGCATATCGAGAGTTTGTTAATAATGTTGTACCATATGTAAAAGAAACGAACCCGGTTCGTATGTGGGGCGGTTTCACCTGGATCAATGATAATAAAACTGAGATTCAAGAGGATGCAATTAAAGATGTAGAGATGAATCTCTGGTCCAAAGACTGGGCAGATGGTATTGAAATGTATAACATGGGATATAAACTGATCAATACCATTGATAACTATGGATATATGGTTCCGAATGGAGATTTGGGACGTGCAGATCAGTATGGAGATTTGTTGAATGTATCACGTGTCTTTAGCTCCTTTAAACCAAATTCTGTCAGAGTAAAGAATGGTGCATATAAGGAAATCCCGTCCGGTGATGATCAGATGCTGGGAGCAGCATTTGCAATCTGGAGTGATAATATTGATAAAAAGGCTTCTGGTTTGACAGAGTCTGATCTTTACTGGAGATTCTTTGATGCAATGCCATTCTATGCAGAAAAGACATGGGCTGCAACAGGACAGGAAAAGGGAAGTGCGGAGACATTAGCGGCGCTCGCACAGAAGAAAGGAACTGGACCAAATACGAATCCATATTATCAGGAAGAGAAGATTGGTTCCAGCTATGCGGAATATACATTCAATGGTAATTTAAAAGATTCTTCTCAGAATCAGAGAAATCTGACAGCTGGAGAAAATGCAGAAGTAAAAGAGGGTGCATTACAATTAAAAGAAGGTAAGAGTTATGTAACATCTCCGATAGAGCAGTTAGGAAACGGTAATGCATTGTCCTTTGATATTACTTTGGAAAAAGAAGGAAAACCGGGCGAGATACTCTTTGAAGAGGACGCTCCATACGGCACACATGATATCCGTATCATGGATGATGGAAAACTTGGCTTTACACGAGAATTGTATGAATACAAATTTGATTACAAGATTCCGGCAGGAAAGAAAGTAAATCTTCGAATTGTCGTAACACAGCAGAAAGCAGAGTTATTTGTAAATGGAGAGTTTGTAAGTGTTGCAACCGGAAGATTTTTCCATAATGATATGGTGAAGAAAGATGGTATTAAAAATGCAACATTTGCATTGCCATTAGAACGAATTGGTTCTAAAACAAAAGCAATCGCTGCAAAGATTGATAATGTGCAGATTACTAACGCTGATATATATAATAAAGCGGCATGGACAGGAAAAACAAATTCTGAAACACCTAACCTTGGAAGTGAAGGCGAACTTCGGCAGGCGTTTGACAATAATGCAGTGACAAGATGGCATTCGGATTGGAAGGGAACAAAAGGAACTGTAGAATCTGTCGATGGAACACCAGGAACTTTAGATGAAATCTGGGCTGAGATTACATTTGATCAGCCATATGAAATCAATCAGTTTTCTTTCACACCTCGTATTGATACAGATAATAACAGCGGAAGCGTAACAAAAGCTTCTCTTCTTGTAAAAAATACTGCAGATGGAGAATGGAAAGAAATTGCAGTTGATCAAGTATTTGAGAATAATAGAGAAAGAAAAGTATTTCATTTTGACTTACAGGAAGTTGCAGCTGTTAAGTTTATTGCAAAACAGTCTTCAGACGGATGGGTTGCAGTTTCAGAATTTGATATTGCACGCACCGGAGAATCTGGAGAGACACCAGAACAGCCGGAACCGCCAAAGATGACTGCAAAAGATGTATTAGACAAAATTAAGAAAAATGGTGAAATTGCAAATTTGGTGGACAAAGATGTAAAAGAATTTGTGCTGCCGGAAGTGCCGGAAGGATATACAATTTCAATTGTAAAAGCAAATCCAGAAGGAATTGTTTCACTGGAAGACTATGCGATTACAAATCCAAAAGAAGATACAGAAGTTACTTTGACAATTAAAGTAACAGGTAAAGATGGAGATGAGGCGAGTGATGATTTTGTTGTGACCTTTAAGGGAACAGGAGAGAAGCCAGATCCAGAGAAACCAGATCCGGAGAAACCAGATCCGGAGAAACCAGATCCGGAAAAACCGAATCCGGAAAAACCGGGACAGAAGCCGTCCGATGGAAATAAACCATCAGAAAATACAACAACAACGAATAAGCCTGTGAAAACAGGAGATACATTCCAGATGACGTGGGTTGTATTAGGAATTGTTTCAGGAGCGGCGATTGTCGTACTTAGAAAGAAAAGAAAAAATAATCTTTAATTAAAACGAGCTTGAGAAATATCGCGCAAATATTTCTCAAGCTTATTTTTCTTTATACAATCTTAACATAGATTCTTTCATGTTAATACATACTTAATGTAGATTCTATTAAGATACTATTAAGATTACAGGAAATATTCTGTATGTAATATAGGGAAGAGAAAGGAAAAAACAATGGATGTAAAACGACAGATGGGAGAACGAGGCCCACATAAACATATTACATCATTTCAGATTATCATATTAGGATTTTTTTCAGTCATTATGATTGGCAGTCTGCTTTTGATGCTGCCCATTTCTACTTTGGACGGGCAGGGAGCAACGTTTTCAGATGCAATATTTACGGCAACATCGGCGGTGTGTGTGACAGGGCTGGTGGTACATGATACGGCAACATATTGGACGATGTTTGGACAGTCGATTATTCTTCTTTTGATTCAGATTGGAGGAATGGGGGTTGTTACCGTTGCTGTTGCAATTGTTACGATTTCAGGAAGAAAAATAGGGCTAATGCAGAGGAGTGTTATGCAGGAGGCAATTGCGGCACCACAAGTGGGCGGAATTGTAAGAATGACAAAATTTATTTTAAAAACGACAGTGGTGATCGAATTGACAGGTACCGTGCTCTTGATGCCGGTATTTTGTAGAGATTTTGGAATTGGTAAAGGAATTTGGTATTCAATTTTTCATTCGATATCGGCATTTTGTAATGCGGGATTTGATTTGCTAGGCGTTCGGCAATCTTTTTCGTCACTTACAACATATGCATCAGAGCCGTTGATTAACGGGACAATCATGGCGTTGATCATTGTTGGTGGAATTGGATTCTTGACGTGGGCTGATGTAAAGCAAAATAAGTGGCATTGGCATAAATATCGAATGCAGAGCAAAGTGATACTTTCGGTAACCGCAGGTTTGATCCTTGTTCCGGCAGTTTATTTTTTCTTTTTTGAATTTTCAGAACTTCCACTGGGAGAACGAATCTGGAGTTCATTGTTTCAATCGGTGACTCCAAGAACGGCAGGGTTTAATACGGCAGATTTGACAATATTAAGTCAAACTGGTCAAATGATTATGATTGTCTTAATGCTAATTGGTGGCTCACCGGGTTCAACTGCGGGCGGAATGAAAACAACGACAGCAGCAGTTATGTGTTCGAATGCCTTGTCCGTGTTTCAGAAAAAAGAATCTGCTCATTTTTTTGGAAGACGTGTTGCAGATGAGGCAATTAGGCTTGCGTCAACGGTATTTATGATGTATATATTGTTATTTTTGGGCGGAGGAATGATTATTTCTTCGATAGAAAATGTTCCGCTTATGGAAGCGTTATTTGAAACTGGTTCTGCAATTGGAACAGTAGGGTTATCTTTGGGATTGACACCGAGTCTTGGAGGAATCTCAAAAGCGATTTTAATAGGCTTAATGTTCTTTGGAAGAGTGGGTGGCTTGACATTAATTTTTGCGGCAGTGTCTGAAAGAAAAATGACAATGGCTAAATTACCGCAGGAGAAAATAACAGTAGGATAAGAAAAATGTTTAGGTAGTAATTGGAGGAGAATGAAAATGATGAAATCAGTATTATTAATTGGATTAGGAAGATTTGGAAGGCATATTGCGATGAAGTTGGATGAATTTCATCATCAAGTGATGGCAATTGATATAAAAGAAGACAGAGTAAATACTATTTTACCTTATGTGACGAATGCTCAGATTGGAGATAGTACAAATGAAGAATTTATGGAATCTTTAGGTGTACGTAATTTTGATGTATGTATTGTTGCAATTGGTGACAATTTTCAAAGCTCCTTGGAAACAACCTCTCTTTTGAAAGAATTGGGAGCAAAATTTGTTGTATCCAGAGCGGCAAGGGATGTACATGCAAAATTTTTATTAAGAAATGGTGCAGATGATATTGTGTATCCAGAGAAGCAATTAGCAGTATGGACAGCGATACGTTATAGTGCAGATCATATTTCGGACTATATAGAATTAGATGAAGAGCACGCAATCTTTGAAATTTTAATACCAAAAGACTGGATTGGAAAAACAGTGGGAGAATTGGATATTCGCAATAAACATAACATTAATATCATGGCGTTCAAGTGTGATGGAATCATGAATCTGAGCATTCGTTCAGACACAGAAATACCGGCACACGATACGATGCTTGTGTTGGGAAATATTCGAGATATCCAGAAATGTTTTCATATATGATAAGAGAACCGAGGTCGAGAGATAAATGGAAGATTTTTTATTATTAGTTGTGGTACTTGTGTTTGCCGGAATTGGATATCATCTCATGAAAAAAATTGATTTATTTTTGGATGAGAATGAAAAGAAACGTGAGGATCTATGAAAATTGTGATATCATAGGCACAAGGAAGGTGAAACGATATGAAACAACAGCGAAGAGGACATTTGAAAATATTTTTTGGATATGCCGCAGGTGTGGGGAAAACATATGCGATGTTGCAGGCTGCTCAACAAGCAAAACTTCGCCATATGGATGTAGTAGCTGGTTTTATTGAATCTCATGCAAGACCTCAGACAGAATCGTTGCTTCAGGGGTTGGAAGTACTTCCTGAACTTATGGTGGATTATCAAGGTATCCGGATCAGAGAATTTAATCTGGATGCAGCGATGAAAAGAAAACCGCAGATTATATTGATTGATGAACTTGCTCATTCTAATGCAGAATGCTGTAGGCATAATAAACGTTATCAAGATGTATTGGAATTATTGAAAGCAGGAATTGACGTTTATACTACGGTAAATGTACAGAATATTGAGAGTATAAATGATATGGTGGCATCCGTTACCGGTATGATGATACAGGAACGGATCCCGGATTCTGTTTTTGATGATGCAGATCAGGTAGAACTGGTGGATGTCGAGCCACAGGAATTGATAGAGCGTAATCATTTTTATACGATAGAACAATTGACTGCGTTGCGTGAAATAGCATTACGGCGTTGTGCAGATCGGGTAAATAAATTAACGGAGACGGCAAGAGGAAAGGGAAATAATGAATATTATACAGATGAGCATATTTTAGTATGCGTTTCACCGTCACCGACAAATGCAAAGATTATTCGTACTGCAGCACGTATGGCAAATGCATTTCGCGGAAAGTTTACTGCGTTATTTGTAGAAAATTCAGAGTATGAGTACTTGGATGAGGCAGATAAAAAGCAGCTTCGCTCCAATATGTACTTGGCAAAACAACTTGGAGCTACGCTGGAAACGGTATATGGTGATGATATATCATTTCAAATTGCTGAATTTGCAAGGCTTTCCAGAGTCTCAAAAGTTGTGATCGGAAGAAGCGCTGCTAAAAAGAAATATATTTGGAGAAAAACGTCTTTAACAGAACAGTTGATTGTGAATGCTCCCAATTTAGATATCCATATCATACCGGATCAGGATGCGGAAATTAGATCTTTTCGAAAAAAGCGGCGGCAGCCTATATTTTCAGTAGAAGATATTTTGAAATGTATTTTCATATTGGCAGCTGCAAGTAGTTTGGGAATTTTATTTGAACAATGGGGATTTGAAGAGGCAAATATTATTACTATTTATGTACTGGCTGTGTTGATTACATCTGTGGTGACTGTAAATCGGATTTATAGTTTTATTGCATCAATAGTAAGTGTACTTGTCTTTAATTTTTTGTTTACGATACCGAAATATACACTACATGCATATGGACCGGAGTACCCGGTGACATTTCTTGTTATGTTTGCGGCTGCGCTGATGACGGGAACTCTGGCGACAAAACTGAAAAACAGTGCAAAACAATCAGCACGTTCGGCAGTTCGGACGAAAATTTTGTTTGATACAAATCAATTACTTCAACAGGCTAAAAATAAAAAAGAAATACTTTCTGGTACTGCACACCAGCTAGTGAAATTATTAAACCGCGATGTTGTTACATATTTTGCGGAAGAAGAACAATTGAAAGAACCAATGGCGTTTCCGGTTCGAGAAGGTGGCGAGACAGAATTATATTTTGCAGATGAAGAAAGAAAAGTTGCAGAATGGGCACTTCGGAATAATGAGCATGCAGGTGCGACAACCAATACATTGTCAGAAGCGAAATGTCTTTATCTTGCAATACGTGTGAATGATTCTGTTTATGGAGTTGTGGGAATTGCAATTGGCGAAATCCCACTAGATACTTTTGAAAATAGTATTTTGCTGTCTATCCTTGGAGAATGTGCTCTGGCACTGGAAAATGAAAAAAATGCAAGGGAAAAAGAAGAGGCGGCAATTCTGGCAAAGAATGAACAGTTACGGGCAAACTTATTGAGAGCGATTTCACATGATTTGCGTACTCCGCTAACATCTATTTCGGGGAATGCAAATAATTTATTATATAATAGTGCATCCTTTGATGAGGAAACAAAGAAGGAATTATATCAAGATATTTATGATGATTCGATGTGGCTGATTAATTTGGTGGAAAACTTACTTTCTGTTACACGATTAGTTGAAGGAAGGTTAAATCTTCATATTTCAGCAGAACTTGTGGAAGAGGTTGTAAAAGAATCGTTGAGACACGTCAATCGCCAGCAAATCGAACATCAGATTACGGTAGAACATGAAGATGATCTTTTGCTTGCTAAAATGGATGCGAAGTTAATTGTACAAGTTATTATCAATTTGGTAGATAATGCAATTAAGTATACTCAAAAAGGGTCACATATTGAGATAAAAACAAGAAAAGAAGGTAGTTGGGCAGTAGTTTCGGTTACGGATGACGGACCGGGGATTTCAGATGAAAATAAGAAACATGTTTTTGAAATGTTTTATAGCGGTGCAAATGAAGTGGCAGATAGCAGGAGAAGTCTGGGATTGGGACTTTCGCTTTGTAAATCGATTATAAATGCACATGGAGGAACGATTGAAGTGAAAGATCATATGCCACAGGGCACAATGTTTATATTTACATTACCTGTAGAGGAGGTACAGTTACATGAATAAACCGCAGATATTAGTTGTAGAAGATGATACTTCGATTAAAAATTTGATTACGACAACATTAAAAGCACATGATTATCGATATTTGGCAGCAGGAAATGGAGAAACGGCAATCCTTGATGCTTCGTCTCACAATCCGGAGATTGTTCTTCTTGATCTGGGACTGCCGGATATGGATGGAGTTGAAGTAATCAGAAAGATACGGACATGGTCCAATATGCCGATTATTGTTATTAGTGCAAGGAGTGAAGATACAGATAAAATTAAAGCTTTAGATGCAGGAGCTGATGATTATATTACAAAGCCATTTTCTGTAGAAGAATTGTTAGCAAGACTTCGAGTGACACAGCGCCGGCTGTTAATGATGAAGAATGAGTCTCCGGCAGAGGTTTCTGTTTTTGAGAATGGAGCATTGCGTATTGATTATGCAGCAGGTTGTGCTTTTTTAGGAGGAGAAGAGTTGCATTTGACTCCGATTGAATATAAATTACTTTGTTTGTTATCACGAAATATTGGAAAGGTGTTGACCCATACTTATATTACACAAAATATTTGGGGAAGCAGCTGGGAAAATGATGTTGCTTCACTTCGCGTATTTATGGCTACACTTCGTAAAAAGATAGAAAAAGGAGAGGATTCTCCTCAATATATTCAGACTCATATAGGAGTTGGGTATCGAATGATTAAGGTAGAGTGAGAAGAAAAAAGTACTAAAAAACGATACAGATATTTGTGAAAGTATACAGAATAAACAAAAGAGGATTGCGAAAGCAAAGTGTCTGTGATATAGTTATTTTAAATTAAAAACGTGCTGAGAGAGGAGAGCAATGAACAACAACAGAAATGTTGTTATTTAAGTTGCTCTTCTTTCTTTTTTTCTGGTTATGAGAAGTAAGTGTAACATGTTTTTAAGCCTGCATAGATAGAAAATAAGGAGTGGAAAATACCATGGAAACAGAATTTTATGATGCTGTGGAACGAGGACCGGTTATTGCCGCAGTCAAAGATATGGAAGGACTTGCGGAAGCATGTAAAGTAGAAGAGATTCAGGTGATATTTATTCTATTTGGAGATATTTGTTCTATTGCGGAAATTGTGAAGAAGGTAAAAAGTGCAAATAAGATTGCAATGGTACATTTAGATCTGGTTGTAGGATTAAGTTCAAAAGATATTGTGGTAGATTTTATAAAGCAAAATACGCAGACAGATGGAATTATTACAACAAAACCAATGCTTGTGAAACGGGCAAAAGAATTGAATTTATTTACAGTTTTGCGGTATTTTATGATTGATTCTATGGCATTGGAAAATATTAGACAACAACCACATAGTATAAAACCCGATTTTATTGAAGTGCTTCCCGGAGGAATGCCTAAATTGATCAAAGAAGCATGCAGAATCACGAGGATTCCGATTATTGCCGGTGGATTGATCAGCGATAAGGATTCTGTTATGGCAGCGCTTTCGGCAGGGGCAAGTGCAGTATCTACGACGAATCCAGAGGTATGGCTGATGTAGAAAGAAACCACAAAAAGGAGGAAAAATTATGGGAAAATATGTAATGGCTTTAGATGCAGGAACGACAAGTAACCGTTGTATTCTTTTTAATGAAAAAGGAGAAATGTGCAGTGTAGCACAGAGTGAATTTACACAGTATTTTCCACAACCAGGATGGGTAGAACATGATGCGGATGAAATTTGGGCGAGTCAGTTGGGGGTGGCTGTAGAAGCAATGAATATGATCGGTGCGACTTCTGAGGATATTGCGGCGATTGGGATTACAAATCAGCGAGAGACTGCAATTGTCTGGGATAAAAACACAGGAGAGCCGGTATATCATGCAATTGTGTGGCAATGTCGAAGAACTTCAGAATACTGTGATGCTCTAAAAGAACGAGGATTAACAGAAAAATTTAGAGAGAAAACTGGGCTTGTAATAGATGCGTATTTTTCAGGGACAAAGGTGAAATGGATTCTTGATCAGGTACCGGGAGCGAGAGAAAAAGCGGAACACGGTGATCTGTTATTTGGGACAGTAGAGACATGGCTGATCTGGAAATTAACAAAGGGAGCTGTTCATGTAACAGATTATTCTAATGCATCACGAACGATGCTGTTTAATATCAATACATTAGAGTGGGATGATGAAATTCTAAAAGAGTTGAATATACCAAAATGTATGCTTCCGGAAGTAAAACCTTCTAGTTGTGTATATGGAACTGCAGATCCTTCTTTTTTAGGTGGAGCAATTCCAATTGCGGGAGCTGCCGGTGATCAGCAGGCTGCTTTGTTTGGTCAGACGTGTTTTTCGGCAGGAGAGGCAAAGAATACATATGGTACCGGCTGTTTTTTGCTTATGAATACGGGGGAAAAGCCGGTGTTCTCTAAAAATGGTCTGGTGACTACGATAGCATGGGGACTGGATGGTAAGGTGAATTATGCTTTGGAAGGTTCTATTTTTGTAGCAGGTGCAGCTATTCAATGGCTGCGCGATGAACTTCGAATTATTGACTCTGCTTCAGATTCCGAGTATATGGCAAAGAAAGTGAAAGATACGAATGGCTGTTATGTTGTACCGGCATTCACAGGTTTGGGTGCTCCACACTGGGATCAGTATGCAAGGGGGACGATCGTGGGGATTACAAGAGGAGTGAATAAATATCATATTATTCGAGCGACGTTGGAATCACTTGCGTATCAAGTGAATGATGTATTGGAAGCTATGGAAGCAGATTCGGGGATTGCATTAGCGGCATTAAAAGTAGACGGTGGTGCAAGTGCCAATGATTTTTTGATGCAGACACAAGCAGATATTATCAATGCTCCAGTGAAACGGCCGCAGTGCGTAGAGACAACGGCAATGGGGGCGGCATATCTTGCGGGGTTGGCTGTAGGGTATTGGAGTAGTAAAGAAGAAGTTATTAAAAATTGGGCGATTGATAAAACATTTAAACCAATCATTAGTGATGAGGACAGAGCAGAACGGATAAAAGGCTGGAATAGGGCAGTGAAATATGCATATGGTTGGGCAAAAGAAGAGTGATGAAAGGGGAGAAGGTCATGTTTGATTATGACGTAATGATAATTGGCGGCGGTGTAGCAGGAGCAGCTTCTGCGAGAGAATTGTCTCGCTATAAAGTGAAAGTCTGTGTAATTGAAAAGGAAGAGGATGTATGTTGTGGGACATCAAAAGCTAACAGTGCAATTGTACATGCAGGGTATGATGCGGTAACAGGGTCGTTGATGGCGAAGTTAAATGTACGGGGCAATGAAATGATGGAATCGCTTTCTAAAGAATTGGATTTTCCGTTTCAAAAGAATGGTTCTCTTGTTGTGTGTTTGGATGAAGAAGATATGCCAAACCTACAGGCATTATACGATAGAGGTGTGGAAAATGGAGTAAAAGGTTTGCGTATTTTAAACAAAGAAGAGGCAATGGAAATGGAGCCAAATCTTTCAGAAGATGTTTATGCGGCTTTATATGCACCGACAGCCGGGATTGTTTGTCCGTTTAATCTTAATATTGCATTAGCAGAGAACGCAAATGTAAATGGGGTAGAGTTTAAATTTAATACAGAAGTAAGAGAGATACAGAAAATGGAAGGGGGATATGCACTACTTACAAATGCAGGAACATATCATACCAAATTTGTTGTTAATGCAGCTGGTGTTTATGCGGATCAGATTCACAATATGGTGAGTGAAAATAAAATTCATATTACAGCAAGAAGAGGGGACTATTGTTTATTAGATAAGAGTGCAGGTGGACATGTTAGCAAAACGATTTTTGCACTTCCGGGAAAATATGGGAAGGGTGTATTGGTTGCACCGACTGTTCATGGCAATTTGATCGTGGGACCAACTGCGATTGATGTTGAGGATAAAGAAGGAACAAATACGACAAGAGACGGTTTGGATGAAGTGATTCAAAAAGCGGGAATGAATGTAAAAAATCTTCCGATGCGTCAAGTTATCACATCTTTTGCAGGACTGCGAGCGCATGAAGACCATCATGAATTTATGATTGGGGAAGTAGATGATGCAAAAGGTTTCATAGATTGTGCCGGAATTGAGTCGCCAGGTTTGACAAGTTGTCCGGCAATTGGTGAGATGGTTGCGGAAATCATCAGTAAGAAAATGGGATTGGAAAAGAAAGAGGATTTTGTTTCGACAAGAAAAGGCGTACTGGATCCGGATACTTTGTCGAAAGAGGAAAGAATCGCTTTAATTAAAGAGAATCCCGCGTACGGAAATATTATCTGTCGTTGCGAAATGATTACGGAGGGTGAAATTTTAGATGCAATCCATCGCCCACTCGGTGCAAAATCACTGGATGGAGTCAAACGCCGCACGAGAGCAGGGATGGGACGTTGTCAATCCGGATTTTGTTCTCCGAGAACAATGGAAATTCTTGCAAGGGAGCAGAATCTCAGTATGTTTGAGATTACAAAATCAGGAGGCAATTCAAAAATTGTTGTAGGAACAAATAAAGATTCACTGGAAGGAGGGTGCTGAGATGGTACAATATGATATCGTGATAATTGGCGGTGGACCGGCAGGACTTGCAGCAGCTGTATCGGCAAAGAAAAATGGAATTGACAGTATTCTCATTTTAGAAAGAGATAAAGAACTGGGAGGAATTCTAAACCAGTGTATTCATAATGGATTTGGGCTTCATACATTTAAAGAAGAATTGACAGGACCGGAGTATGCAAGTCGATTTATCGAACAAGCAGAGGAACTAGGGATTGAATACAAATTAAATACCATGGTTATGGATATTCGCTCGGATAAAGTAGTTACGGCAATGAACCGAGAAGATGGATTGTTTGAAATTCAGGCAAAGGCGATTATTCTTGCGATGGGGTGCAGAGAACGTTCTCGGGGTGCCTTGAATATTCCGGGGTATCGTCCGGCAGGAATCTTTTCAGCAGGAACAGCACAGCGTTTAGTAAACATGGAAGGCTATCTTCCGGGGCGTGAAGTTGTAATTTTAGGTTCCGGTGATATTGGTCTGATCATGGCGAGAAGGATGACATTTGAGGGTGCAAAGGTTAAAGTGGTAGCGGAATTAATGCCATATTCAGGTGGCTTGAAGAGAAATATTGTACAGTGTCTGGATGATTATGGTATTCCGCTAAAGTTAAGTCATACGGTTGTAGATATCAAAGGAAAAGAACGCTTAGAGGGAATTACTCTGGCAGAAGTAGATTCTAAGGGAAAACCGATTCCGGGAACAGAAGAGGAGTATTCCTGTGATACACTGTTGCTTTCTGTTGGGTTAATTCCGGAAAATGAATTATCTAATGGCATGGGTGTTGAAATGAATCCGGTAACATCAGGACCAAAAGTAAATGAAAGTCTGGAAACAAGTATTGACGGGGTGTTTGCGTGTGGAAATGTACTCCACGTACATGATTTGGTAGATTTTGTGTCAGAAGAGGCGGCAGCAGCAGGGAAGAATGCAGCTGCATATATTAAAGCAGGAGCGGTAAAGCTTAATAGTGGAAAAGACATTGCGTTAAAGGCAACTGACGGTGTGCGTTATACTGTCCCGGTTACTATTAATCCAGAACGAATGGAAGAGAATATTACGATTCGTTTCCGTGTGGGAAATGTATATAAAAATTGTTACGTAAGTGCATATTTTGGAGAGGATAGAGTCATTCATAGAAAAAGACAGATTGTTGCTCCGGGAGAGATGGAAGAAATCAAATTAACAAAAGAACAATTATTGCAATATGCTGATTTAGAGGAAATCACAGTGAAAATTGAGGAGGCGTAAATGATGGAAGAGAGAAATTTGACATGTATTAGTTGTCCGATGGGGTGTCCTCTGACTGTGGTAATGGAAGCTGGAAAAGTTATAAGTGTCACTGGAAATACTTGTAAGCGCGGTGATATTTATGCACGGAAAGAAGTTACGAATCCAACCAGAATTGTGACATCAACTGTACGAGTTAAGGGTGGATGTGCGGATATGGTATCTGTAAAAACAAAAGAAGATGTCCCGAAGGAAAAGATTTTTGATTGTGTAAAAGCTCTGAAAGGAGTAACGGTGAAGGCGCCGGTTCATATCGGAGATGTCATTGTGTCAGATGTGGCAGGTACAGGGGTTGATATCGTTGCAACAAAAGAAGTGCTGGCAATAAAGTAGATTTTGAGTAAATAAGAGCTGATGCGGATATACAAATGTGTATCTGCATCAGCTCTTTTACTGTATCAGCTCTTTTACTTGAATCCAATAGTTATGTTTGCTACAATAAAGAAGAAAATTTGAGAGTATAGGAAGAGAATTGAGCTATGTGGGAGGAGTACCATGAAAAAAGAAAATGATCTTGGGAGAGATCCTGTGGGACGATTGGTGTTACGCCTGGCGATTCCGACAATGATTGCCCAGTTTGTAAATATTTTATATAGTATTATTGACAGGATGTATATAGGAAATATTCCGAAGATCGGAGATCTGGCTCTGGCGGGTGTCGGTATTTGCGGACCGATCGTTACGCTTTTGAGTTCTTTTGGAACGTTGGTCGGACTCGGGGGATCGATTTTAATGGCAATGAGACAAGGAGAGGGAAATGTAAAGCGGGCGCGACAGTTGATGTCGAACTCTTTTTTTATGTTAATCGGATTTTCAACGGTGTTGACCATTTCGTTTTTATTGTTAAAGGAAAAACTGCTGATGTGGTTTGGCGCCAGTGAAGTTACCTTTGAATATGCCAATACATACATGACAATTTATACTGTGGGAACATTTTTTGCGCTGATGTCAATCGGATTGAATTATTTTATTACTTGCCAAGGGTTTGCCACGATCGGTATGGCAACCGTATTGACGGGAGCAATTACAAATATTATTTTAGATCCTGTATTTATTTTTATATTTGACATGGGAGTGGCAGGAGCCGCTGTCGCGACAGTAATCGCACAAATGGCCTCCTGTATGTTTGCTATTGTGTTCCTTTCCAGAAAAAAGGTGCCGATTGGAATTTGCTTTGGGAATTATTCTGGCAAAACAATGCTGAAAATTATCGCAATTGGATTTTCTCCGTTTATGATTCTGGCAACAGATAGCGTAATTATCCTTGTTACCAATGCGGTATTACAGAAATATGGTGGTGCTGAGCAGGGGGATCTGCTGATATCCGGTGCAACGATTGTACAAAGTTATATGATGCTGATTACAGGACCGCTGCTTGGAATCAGCGGAGGTACGCAGGCGATTCTGAGTTATAATTTTGGGGCAAGACAGATAGAGAGGGTGAAGAAAGCAGAATGGCATATTTTGAAAATGGGAATTATATTTACTGCTGCGATGTTTCTTCTGACTCAGATTGCAGCTCCGTATTTTGTTATGATTTTCACCCGGCAGGGTGAGTTGACGCAGCTGGCAATCTGGGGAATCAGAGTCTATACAATCGGAGCGATTCCGTTGAGTTTTCAGTATGTATTGGTAGACGGACTGACTGCACTTGGTAGGACAAAAACGGCTTTGTGCTTATCTTTGTTCCGGAAGATCGGTTATGTGATTCTGACACTTGTATTTCCTGCAATAATGACTGCCAAGGCTGCATTTTATGCAGAGCCGGTGATGGATGCGCTGTCATCATTGATGTCTACGGTTATTTATCTTCTTGTAATCGGAAAACATTTGCAAAAGCGGGAAAATACAACAACATTTGCTTGTCAACAATAGCTTTAATATGGTAAAATACTAATTGACTGTCGGTGCACAGGGGACGGAAGTACGCCCTTTGTACATCGACTTTGTAGCATAAAGGGAAGGATTTCCCATGAATGGGGAAAAAGAAAGGAAAGAGAGAAGCAGGAGGTATAGACTATTGTACGCAAAGGTGATAGGAGAGTTGAGTAACTGGCTGTATAGCTATGTTTTGATCATTTTATTGATCGGGGCCGGAATCTTTTTTTCGGTACGGACAAAGTTTGTACAGTTTAAATGTTTGAAAGAGGGAATTAAAGTTGTTCTGGAACCGAAGGCTGAGGAAAAGTCAATTTCTTCTTTTCAGGCGCTGATGGTGTCTACGGCATCTCGTGTTGGAACCGGTAATATTGCAGGAATTTCTACTGCACTTTGTATTGGCGGAGCCGGAGCGATGTTCTGGATGTGGCTGATTGCATTATTGGGAAGTGCATCTGCATTTGTAGAAAGTACATTGGCTCAGATTTATAAGAGAAAAGCAGAGGATGGAGGTTCTTATGGTGGTCCGGCATATTATATTCAGACCGTATTAAAGAAAAGATGGCTGGGAATTTTATTTGCAGTTGTATTGATCGCGACTTATATGGGTGGATTTAATATGGTTGCGTCATTTAATATTTCAGATTCATTCCGTAGATATGATTTTTATCAGCCGGGCACAACACCGCTTGTTGTAGGTGTGGTTTTAGCGGTTGTTTTTGGTTTTTGTATTTTCGGCGGAAGTCAGAGAATTTCTAAGATTACAGGAGTTCTTGTTCCGATTATGGGTCTGGTATATATGCTGGTAGCTTTGTTTGTTGTAGTAACACATTTGGACTTGGTTCCTGGAGTTATTTCGGCAATTTTTAAAGGAGCATTTGATTTTTCAGCAATCTTTGGTGGTTTTGCAGGATCTGCAATTATGCAGGGAATTAAGAGAGGATTGTTTTCAAATGAGGCTGGTGTAGGTTCTGCGCCAAATGCGGCTGCTTCAGCAGGAGTTTCTCACCCAGTGAAACAGGGATTGGTACAGATGCTTTCTGTTTACATTGATACAATTTTAATTTGTAGTGCAACAGGATTTATGCTCCTTTGTTCAGGAGTGGCTCCAACAGAAGAGCTGAAAGGAATGCCGTATGTACAGGAAGCGATAGCAGGTTCTCTTGGTGGATTTGGTAGTGTATTTATAACAGTAGCATTGTTTTTGTTTGCATTTACAACATTAATTGGTAATTTTTATTATGCAGAAATGGGTCTGCGCTATATTTGTGATAAAACTCCGGCAAAAGCATTGCTGACAGTATTCCGTTTTGTAGCAGTGGCAGTTGTATGTGTTGGTGCGATTATGGATTTCAGCGTTGTATGGGATACTGCTGATGTGTTGATGGGATTAATGGCATTAATTAATATTCCGGTCATTATTATCTTGAGTAAGCCGGCAATGCATTGTTTGGAAGATTATCTGAAACAGAAAAAAGCCGGAAAGAATCCAGTGTTCAAGGCGAAAAACATTGGCTTGAAGACAAAGACAGATTTTTGGAATTAAATATCAAAAGAAAAATATGAAAAAAGAAGCTACTTGGAGAAAAGTAGCTTCTTTTTTGCACTTATTTTATTTTTCCTTCTGTGGAAAAGTAGGCTTTGGTTAGTTTTACTACAGTTCCGGATAATAGGAACACGGCAATTAAGTTTGGAATCGCCATAAGTCCGTTAAATGTTTCTGCGATGCCCCAGAGCAATCCGAGATCAGCTGTTGCACCTAATATGGCTACCAGAGAATAGACAACCATAAAGGGCTTGATTACTTTTTCGTTGAATAAAAATTCGATACAACGTGCTCCGTACAGTCCCCAGCCGATGATGGTGGAGAATGCGAAACAGCAAAGCGCTGTCGCAGTGAAAATAGACACCCAGTTTCCGTATGTAGAAGTAAATCCTTGAATTGTCAGTTCAGCGCCTGCATCAATGCCATAGTGAATCGGAATTCCACTGCAGAGAATTACCAGTGCAGTCAATGTGCAAATGATAATAGTATCTGTAAATACTTCGAAAATTCCGAATAAACCTTGTTTGACCGGTTTTTTTGTGTCTGCGCAGGCATGTGCGATAGAACCGGTACCAAGACCGGCTTCATTGGAAAAGATTCCTCTTGCAACACCTTTTTGCATGCTTAAAAAGATGCTTCCTACAACTCCGCCGGTGACCGCAGCAGGATTAAAGGCGCCAGTGATAATAGAAGCGAAAACTGCGGGAACCTGTTCGATATTTAAAAATACAACACCAAGTGCAAGGATGATGTAGAAAAGCGCCATAAAAGGAACAAGACGTTCTGTAACATGACCGATTCGCTTGATGCCGCCAAGTAAAATTAAACCAACCAAAGTTGCAATCAAAATACCTTGTACCAGATTGATCATGCTGATAGAAGATTCATTGACGATGTTATAATTTAAAAGTGCAGAATTAATCGCGGTTGTGATGGTATTTACCTGTGTTGCATTGCCGGTGCCAAATACAGTCAGAACACCGAAGGCAGCAAAAGCATAAGCCAGCCAGTGCCAATGTTTGCTTAAACCGTTTTTGATATAATACATAGGACCGCCGACAAAATCCCCATGTGCGTTGCGTTCGCGAAAATGAACGGCAAGTGTAACTTCTGCGAATTTGGTACACATTCCTAAAAAGGCAGAAACCCACATCCAGAAAACGGCTCCAGGACCGCCGATGGCAATTGCTCCGGCGATTCCGGCGATATTGCCGGTTCCGACAGTTGCGGCAAGCGCAGTACAGACTGCCTGAAAAGGAGTCATGGAACCCTCAGATGCCTCACGCTTGCGGAAAATACGCCCGATAGTTGTTTTAATGGCGTAGGGAAATTTGCGGATCTGCAGAAAACCGGTGCGGAAAGTAAGTAGCAGTCCAACTCCGAGAATGCAAATCATAGCGGGAGCGCCCCAGACAAAGTTGTTGACAATACGATTAATTGATTGAATTGTTTCTAACATATAGAACCTCTCATTTCACAAGTATTGCATTATTATATCATATCCCTAGAAGAAAGTATAGCACTTTAATGTGATAAACAGATAAAAGAATGAACTGACGAAGGTGAAAATTAGGATTCGATCAGGACATCTGATGTCAGGAGCGCCTTAAGTAGGTTGTCGGTCTCTTGCTGAATAATTTCGCTCGGAGTATTTTCAGCGTGGCTTTCATTGATAAAACCAGCTATTCCATAGCATAGAAATCCTGCAATTTTGCGTGCGCTGTATTTAAAATTCAAGGATTGCAGTTCTTTTTGGTGGGTATATGTTTCTATTGTTTTTAGAACATAATTGTAGAATGTAAATGCAAGATAGGGATTTTTGTCTGGATTGGTGTGGCAGAAAAAATCATAATATGTGTGGTAGAGCGATTGCAGAGAGTGCAGTACGTTGCAGTAACTCTGGACGTGATCATGGCTGGGGTTGTTTTCGATTTGTAATTGTCGGTATATGTCAGAACCGATGTGGCTCATATCTCGAAAAATATCATCAATCAACGCGTATTTATCATTATAATGGGTATAGAATGTAATCCGGCTGATGTCAGCCCGTTTGCAGAGATTAGTAATCGTAATTTCCTCAAAAGGAATTTCGTTCATCATTTCGATTAGTGTTGCTTTCAAATTTTTCTTTGTTTTTCTAATTCGTTTATCTACCATAGTCGTTTTCCTTTCAATTAAATATGAAAATATACAATTTTATAGATATGTATAAATAACTGACAAAATGAAGGTATTGTTCATTGTTATTTAAAATCAGAATTGCTATAATCTTAACACGTGTTAAAATAATGGTCAATCTGTAAAGTAAAAGAGAAAGTTAAGAGAGGACGAGAAAAGATTTATGATGCAGAAAATAGCAGTTATGACAGACAGCAACTGTGGAATACTTCCGGAACAGGGAAAAGAACTAGGGATTACAATCGTACCTATGCCGATAATCATAGATGGAAAAACGTATTTTGAGGGAGTAGATCTTACGGCGGAAGAGTTTTACCGGCTGCAAGGTGAAGGCGCGGAGATTACATCTTCCTTACCTTCTCCGGGAAATGTGATGGATTTGTGGGAAGAGCTGTTAAAAACACAAGATGAGGTTGTCTATATTCCGATGTCCAGTGGATTGAGTAATTCTTGCGCCAGTTCAATGATGCTTGCTCAGGAGTATGAGGGGCGGGTACATGTTGTTGATAATCACCGAATTTCTGTAACGCAGATGCAGGCGGTGCTGGATGCAGCAGAGATGGCAAGAAGAGGGATGAACGGTGGGGAGATAAAAGACCGTTTGGAATCTGAAGCATTAGATGCGAGTATTTATATTGCGGTGGATACGTTGGAGTACTTAAAAAAAGGTGGTCGTGTGACAGCAGCAGGCGCAGCAATCGGCAGTGCATTGAATATTAAGCCGGTGCTGACCATTGAGGGGGATAAGTTGGATGCCTATGCAAAAGTTCGTGGAATGAAGTCTGCATTTCGCACAATGTGTAAAGCTCTTCGGAAAGATTTTGATGGTAAGTTGAAGTCTCTTCACGAGAATGGAGAATTGGTGCTGGGTATTGCCAATACGCTTATGCCGGAAGAGGAATTGGAACGGTGGAAAGAAGAACTTAAAAAAGCATTTCCGGAAGAAAACATCTTGCATGGGGCGTTAAATCTCAGTATTGGATGTCATGTTGGTCCGGGGGCTCTTGGAATTGGAGCAGTGCGTCGATTAAAATAAAAAAATTGTGAAATAGGCCGGATTGCTTTTTGCAGTTCGGTATATTTCACAATTTTTTTACGTGCATTGCGCTTCGAATGAAGATTCATAAACGTTACCTTGACAGTTGACTCAATCCAGGCACCCTCACAACACCCGGAAGGTTCTGCTTAGTGCTGCTTCGTTCCCGACCTGACACAGTTCACAGATTTCCGTCGCGTGAGACCCAAATTTTCAACGCCACTTTTCAAGGGCAGCTTTACAAAGCAACACCCTCCGCGCAATATCACCCCTGCTATAGCGGATTGCAGGTACAAGGCACCGCTAACGCCCCGGCTGCACGAGATTTAATTTTACATGGTTTTTAAGTAAATGTCAATGGTTGGGAGTGAATCAGCAGGGATTTACAACATTTTTTAGGCATGATACAATATACACAGTGTGCATAAAATAAAAAAGAGGAAGACAAGTATGAATATTTTATTGGTGGCGGTGAACGCAAAATATATCCATTCTAATTTGGCAGTGTATAGCTTAAAAGCATATGCGGAGAAACAAAACTGCTTGAGGGGGAGTATTGATATTGCGGAATACACGATTAATCAGCCTTTGGATCAGATTTTAATGGATTTGTATAAGAAAAAACCGGAGATTTTGTGTTTTTCATGCTATTTATGGAATATTTCTTATATAGAACAACTGGTATGTGAAATTTCTAAAGTAATGCCGGAGATCGAAATCTGGCTTGGGGGACCGGAAGTTTCCTGGAATGCAGAAGAGGTGCTTCAGAGGTTGCCACAGGTACGTGGAGTGATGCGTGGAGAAGGGGAAGAAACTTTTTTGGATTTGGTACATTTCTACGAGGGTGCTTTTGAAAGCTGTGGAAAAGGTCTCGATGATATTTTGGGGATTACATATTATAAGGAAGAAGTAAGAGAAGAGAAGACAGAACGCTTTATTACAGCGACGGAAGAACGTCCGGTGATGGCTGATCTAAATGGAATTCCATTTGTATATGAAGATATTGAGGCGTTTGAGCATAAGATTATTTATTATGAGTCCAGCCGAGGATGTCCGTTTTCATGCAGTTACTGCCTTTCTTCTATAGATAAATGTCTGCGGTTTCGAGATTTGGAATTGGTAAAGCGAGAATTGCAGTTTTTTATTGATCATGATGTTCCACAAGTGAAGTTTGTAGATAGGACTTTTAATTGCAGGCATGACCATGCGATGGAAATCTGGAGATATGTGGCAGAACATGATAAAGGTGTTACAAATTTTCATTTTGAAGTGGCGGCAGATTTGTTGAATGAAGAGGAGATTGCGCTAATTGCATCCATGCGTCCAGGGCTGATTCAGTTGGAGATTGGGATTCAGTCTACAAATATGCAGACGATTCGGGAAATTCGAAGGACAATGCAGTTTGAAAAAGTAAAAAGGATTGTAGAGCAGATTCATGCAAAAGGGAATATTCATCAACATTTGGATTTGATCGCAGGACTCCCTTATGAAGACTACCAGAGATTTCGATGCTCTTTTAATGAAGTGTATGCGTTGAAACCGGAGCAACTTCAACTGGGATTTTTGAAAGTGCTGAAAGGCTCTTACATGGAAGAGAAGGCGAAGGATTATCAATTGGTATATCAGGAAAGGCCACCGTTTGAGGTGTTGTCGACCGCTTGGATTTCTTACGATGAGGTTATTGCACTGAAAGGCATAGAAGAAATGGTGGAAGTCTATTATAACAGCAGGCAGTTTGAAAAGACGTTGGAATTGTTAGAGAAAGAGTTCGATGATGCATGTGCAATGTTCGAGGCACTGAGAGATTATTATGAAATAAAGGAGTTGGCTCAGATCAATCATACGCGTATCAGCAGATATGAGATTTTGTTTGATTTTGTGAAACAGCTTTTGAAAGAAAAACATTTAGAGGATAAGATCGCATCGTATCAGGAATCTTTGATCTATGATCTGTATTTAAGGGAAAATATAAAAAATCGTCCGGCATTTGCGGGAGAGGATACAGTTGATAAACAGACGGCGGCAGCATTTTATGAGAAAGAAGAACAGGAGCGGCGTTATTTAAAAGGTTATGAACGTTATGATAAGAGGCAGATGCGCAAGATGACGCATTTGGAACGAATCGGAGGAAATCTTCTTCTTTTTGATTATCAGAACAGAAGTCCGCTGACACATCAGGCAGCAGTCTATACTGTGGTGTAAAATGAACTTGCAAAACAACGTTAAAAAGTATAGAATGTAACCTAAATAATTGGAATCGGTTTGGAAGATAGAAAGGGGATATTACAATGAATCTGTATGATAAAAAGTTTCGAAAGATTGTTGCTATTATTGTGCTGGTCATTGTTGCGGCAATGTTGTTGACGATGATTATTCCGTATCTGGTTGTTTGAGACGGAGTGCAAATAATTCAAATACAGAGGAATGATGGGGAATGACGAACAAAAGAAGAAAACGTCGTAGAAAGAAAAGAACTCGGTATAACAGGCAGAGTATGTTTTTGCTGGGATTTGCATTAGTGGCTGCTGTTCTGGTCATTGGCGGGATTGAGTTTTCTATGCAGCGCAGTGTGAAAAAGCGAGATGATGGAACGATTTTGCGAGGTGTATATATCGGGGATATCGATGTGTCTGGCATGACGAATAAAGAAGCAGTCGCAGCTGTAGAAGCAACACTGGAAACGTATTGTGCAGAAAAGATAGAATTTCAGCTAGAAACCGGCGGTGCAGTGAAGGCAGAGCTGGGAGAACTGGGGTTAGATGCAAAGGATATAGAAGGAACTGTAAAAAGAGCTGAAAGATATGGAAAGAGTGGGAATACTGTTTCTGCATATAAGATTATCCGGAATTCTGAGAAGGGAAAGTTACGGTATGAGATTCCATTGCAATTGCAAGTGTCGAAGAAAAAGGTAACAGAAGTTCTTCAGGAACGAAGCAGGGATTTGCTTTCGCTTCCGGTAGACGCGTATGTAACGCAGAAAAATGGAGCGGTAACGGTTGTCGCTGATCAGAAGGGAGAAGCGCCGGACGCGGCTGCGGTAACGAAGATCTTAAATAAACGCTTGAATCAGGATTGGGATAAAAAGGGGGTTTCGCTGAAAGTTGCAGTGGTTCCTACTGATCCGGAAATTACAAAAGAAGCGTTGGCAGATGTAACAGATCTTCTTGGTACACATACTACTTTTTATGGAGCAGATGGGACAGGGCGTTCGCAGAATGTGGAAACCGGAGCCGGGCATATCAATGGTATTTTTGTACAGCCGGGGGAACAGGTTTCTGCAAATGCACTGATGGAGCCTTATACTTATGAAAATGGGTATACAGAGGCAGCATCCTATGAAAGTAATAAGGTTGTGGATTCGATGGGAGGCGGCATTTGCCAGGTATCTACAACATTGTATAATGCATTGTTGTATGCGGAACTGGAGATTGTAGAACGGTATCCGCATTCCATGCTGGTTGGATACGCAGAGCCGTCTAAAGATGCAGCAATAGCGGAGAATCTTTTGGATTTGGTATTTAAAAATAATTTGGAACATCCGATTTTTATAGAATCAGTGTTGTCTGAGGGGAATCTGACTTTTAATATTTACGGGAAGGAAATGAGAGATTCTAACCGTTCGCTGGAGTTTATTAGTGAAACAACCGAGACAACGGAAACAACGGAAAAAGAATTTACTGCGACTGAAGATTCCATCGGATATTTCGAATTGAAGACGGAATCACGACCTCGTATTACGGCGCAGCTATGGAAAGTGGTTTATGAAAATGGTGAGGAAGTCAGCAGGGATATTATCAATTACAGTACTTATATTCCGGCGCCAAGTGTATACGGAGTTGGGACGGTATCAGATGATGTGGAAATGACAGAAAAAATAAAGAATGCAGTTTCCGCGCAGGATGAGAATGCAATTCGGAGTATAATCGAGGAATACCAGAAAAAGAAGAACGATACAGATGTACAGTGAGAAGAGGAATCACCAGGTTGGATTTGAGGAGTGTGTGGATAGAAAGGAAAAAGGATGCGGCCGGGAAATATATCACAGACTGTTTGGAGACGGTCTATTTTGAAACAATTGAAGCAAGGGGAAGAGAGTGACTTGCCGTTGAAATGTTCAGAGTCAGAGATGTGTGCTGCCATACCCGGAGACGGGGGATTCTTTGTGGTGGCAGATGCGACAGTCTGCGGAAATACTTCTTATACGGGGGCGTATGCGGCTATCAGAGCACTGAATGATTTGATGACGAGAGGAGCAGAGCCAGTTGCAGTGCAGGTGAGTCTGATGCTGCCGATACACATAAAAGAAACGGACGTGCAGAAACTGATAAGCGTTCTAAAAGGATTTTGTGAAGAGAATGGTATTGCAATTGCAACTGTCCGGGCGGAAGTACAGGCCGCAGTGCGACAGGTTACGGTTCATGTGAGTGCGATTGGACAGGCAGAAGAAGAGAGGTTGCTGGGTTTGGAACAAGTGGCTCCTGAGCAGGACATTATTTTATGTGGTTCTATTGCATTAGAAGGAATGCAGCGGATTCTGGATGAGTGCGATGCGGAATTAAAAGAACGATTTGTACCTGCGTTTTTTAGACAGATGAGAGCACTGAAGAAGGAAATGTTTTTGGGAGAGGCAATTCGAAGCGCATGGGGGCATGTGAGTGCGATGCAGCAGATAGGAAATGGTGGTATTTTTGCAACTCTGTGGGAAGTGGCTGAGGCGGCCGGATTGGGGTTGACAGTTGATTTGTCACAGATGACAGTGTGCCAGGAGACGATAGAGGTGTGTGAGTTTTATCGTTTGAATCCGTATCGGATGACTTCAACAGGTGGTGTGCTGATGTTGACTGAAGATGGAGAGACATTGTTGCAAATCTTACGCGGCTGTGGAGTGAGAGCTTCCCGGCTGGGGAGAACAGAAAAAGGAAAAACAAGAAAGGTTATAAACGGAGGAGAATCACGTTTTCTGGATCGGCCGGCACCGGATGAACTGGCGCTGTGGCAGGAAAAGCGATTGATGGAATCTGGATACAAGCAATTATAAATAGGTATTGGAAGGAGTTTGTTATGGGAAAAACACGAGAATTGAGAATGGAAATATTGAAATATCTGGAAAAGCACAGCCGGGTTAATCTGGGAGAATTGGGAGTGCTTCTCGGGGAAGAGGAAGCTGAAGTTGCAAATGAAATTGCCGAGATGGAAAAGGAGAAGATTATTTGCGGATATCACACATTGATTGATTGGGATAAGACCAGTGAGGAAAAAGTGATTGCGCTGATTGAGGTGCGTGTAACGCCGCAGAGAGGGCAGGGGTTTGATCGGATCGCAGAACGTGTGTATAACTATCCGGAAGTAAATGCAGTATATTTGATTTCCGGAAGTTATGATTTACTTGTGACGCTGGAAGAAAAATCTTTGAAGGAAGTATCTAGATTTGTGTCTGAAAAACTTTCTCCGATTGATTCAGTTTTAAGTACAGCAACACATTTTATTTTGAAAAAATATAAGGATCATGGAACAATCATGGTACCGAAAAAAGAATCAGAAAGGATGCTGGTGACACCATAATGAGAAGTCCATTATCAAAAAAAATTATTGAAGTTCAACCTTCTGGAATCCGTAAGTTTTTTGATGTGGCTGCGGAGATGGAAGATGTGATCTCTCTGGGGGTGGGGGAACCAGATTTTGATACCCCATGGAGAATTAGAGAAGAGGGGATTTTTTCTCTGGAAAAGGGCAGAACCTTTTATACTTCCAATGCAGGACTGCAGGAGCTGAGAGATGAAATCTGCCATTATCTGGAAAGAAAAATCCATGTCAAATATGATCCGAAGTTGGAAACGATGGTAACGGTAGGAGGCAGTGAAGCGATTGATGTTGCTTTGCGTTGTATGCTGGATCCGGGAGATGAAGTGCTGATTCCACAGCCTTGTTATGTATCGTATCTGCCCTGTACAGTCATGGCAGACGGAGTTCCGCTAATCGTAGAATTAAAGCATGAAAATGAATTTAAACTGACGGTAGAAGATATGGAATCGCTGGTAACAGAAAAAACGAAGATTTTGATACTTCCGTTTCCGAATAATCCGACAGGTTCCATTATGACAAAAGAAGATCTGGAGCCGATCGCTGCCTTTGTACGGGAACACGACCTTTATGTTATTTCGGATGAGATCTATTCAGAATTAAGTTATAAGGGGGAACATGTTTCGATTGCGAGTCTGCCTGGAATGCGAGAGAGAACAATCGTAATCAATGGCTTTTCGAAGGGGTTTGCGATGACTGGATGGAGACTGGGGTATTGCTGTGGACCTCATGAGATTTTGGAACAGATGATTAAGTTGCATCAGTTTGCAATCATGTGTGCGCCGACAACCAGTCAGTATGCGGCAGTAGAAGGTTTGCGGAATTGTGAACAGGAAGTGGAAGAAATGCGAAAGGCCTATAACCAGCGCAGACGTTTTCTGATGCATGAGTTTGCAAGAATGGGATTGGAATGTTTTGAACCGTATGGCGCTTTTTATGTATTCCCAAGTATCAAGGAATTTGGAATGACGTCTGAAAAATTTGCAGAACGTCTTCTGATAGAAGAAAAGGTTGCGGTCGTACCGGGAACAGCGTTCGGTGCATGCGGAGAAGGATTTTTGAGAATTTCATATGCGTATTCTCTGGAAGATTTGAAAAAGGCATTAGCAAGGTTGGGGCATTTCATACAGAGATTGCGAAACGAACAGTGATTTTTTCGTCAGTAAAATTTTTGTAGATATTTTGATAAAGATGTGATAGAATGAAAAAGAAATAAATAGCCGTTGAGAGTAAAGAGACTATGAGGTCAGGTTCGGGAAGAGCCTGACCTTTTGTGCAAATTTATCTGATTTTATGGATAAAATTCTTTTTATGTCGCACAAAACGGTTGAGGAAGAAGGAGAAAACAGAATGCTTAACATTGTACTGCTTGAACCGGAAATTCCGGCAAACACCGGAAATATCGGACGAACGTGTGTAGCAGCCAATACGCGGCTTCATTTGATTGAACCGCTGGGGTTCCGGCTGGATGAAAAATCATTAAAGCGTGCGGGGATGGATTATTGGAAGGATTTGGATGTAACCACATATATTGATTTTGAAGACTTTTTGAAAAAAAATCCGGGTGCAAAAATATATATGGCTACAACAAAGGCACAGAAACGGTATACGGAAGTAGAGTATGAACCGGACTGTTATATTATGTTTGGAAAAGAAAGTGCAGGTATTCCAGAAAAATTGCTGGTAGAAAATAAGGAGAACTGTATCAGGATTCCGATGGCAGGTGAGATTCGCTCTTTGAATCTGGGAAATTCGGTCGCAATTGTGCTTTATGAAGCGCTGAGGCAGAATGCATTTGCAGGAATGAACTGTGAAGGACAGCTGCATGATTTGCATTGGTAGCGGGAATACTTGAAGTGTTAAAAGGCTACAAGAATATGTAATAATAAAGAATAATTGCGGAATTGACAAATAAATAACAATAATGTTAATTTTTTGTACAAATAAAGGGAGAAAAACACACAAAAAATTGTGGACTATTACCAAAAAGTGTGATATCCTATGGTATAACATTAAGAAAAAAGGTCACGTGTCTCATTTTTTTATGAGGCTAATCAAAAAGGACAGGGACTACAGCGGAAAGGTGGTGACATAGACATGGTAGAAGAGACGATTCGCAGTATTAAGGAGACAGAAGCCCAGGCAGAGCAGATTGTGAAAGATGCTCAGGAACAGTGCAGTCGAATATTGGATGAAGCTGCAAAAGAAGCTGGGCAGTGGAAGGAAGAACAGATTCAACAGGCAAAGCAGAAAGCAAGGCAAGCTCTGGAGGAAGCAAAGACAGAAGGAAATCAGGCGCTGGATGCGTCGAAACAGTTTATTGCAGGAGAGATCCAGTCGCTGAAAGAAGCGGCACTGCAAAAAGAAGAAGAGGCAGTTGGCCTTGTGATTTCCGGGCTGGTATAGACAGACTGCGTTGAGAAAAAGAACAAGTAAAGGAGGGATTTGGTTATGGCTGTATTGCAGATGCAAAAGATTAGTATCTGCGCCCTAAAAAAAGACCGGAAGGAAATTTTAGAAAAGTTACAGTCGCTGGGAGTTCTGGAGATTCAATCTGAGATTGAAGATGATAGCTTTCAGAAGCTGGATACAGGAAACACTCGCCAGAGTTTTGAAAAAATGGCACACCTCGCAGAGCGGGGGCTGGAAATACTTGGGCAGTATGTTCCGGAGAAAACTTCTATGCTATCTGGGCTTGAAGGCAAACGACTCATAGAAGAAGAGCAGCTTCAGAAGACGATAGAGAAGCGAAAAGAGCTGACGGAGCTGGCCAGACGCTTAGATGACTGGAAGAAACAGATTGCTGAGAATAAGGCAAATATTCTTAAGGTTGAGAACCAGATCGAAGGTTTGATTCCCTGGATGAAACTGGATGTTCCGATGAATTACAGAGGAACCAAAACAACAGCATTCATATTGGGAACAATGGCAGCAGGAACCACTGTTGAAGAAATATATCGTCTGGTAGCAGAGCATGCATCGGATGTGGAAGCAGTGGACGTAAGCATAATAGCATCAGATAAAGATGCCGTTTATTTGGCAGTTCTTTGTTTGAAAAAGGATGCAGAAACAGTAGAAAATGCACTTCGTGCAGGTGGATTTTCCAGACCATCAAATGTCGCCGCAGTTACACCAAAAGCTGCTGCTGAGGAACTAGAGAAGGAAAAAGAACAGCTGGAGACAGAGATTCAGGAGATCACAAAGAAGATCGAAGGAGAAGCTGGTCATCGGGAAGAGCTGAAAATGCTTTCAGACTATTATCGGATGCGTGCGGATAAGTATGAAGTACTTGGAAAACTGCCACAGTCACAGAATACATTTTTTGTGGGCGGTTATATTGCAGAAAAGAGTCTTCCGCTTTTGCAAAAGACAATCGGAGAACGATATCATTGCGTGATCGATGTGGAAGAGATCAAAGAAGAGGAAGAACCACCGGTTATTTTGAGCAACAATACATTTTCTGAAAGTGTAGAAGGCGTGCTGGAGTCTTATGGACTTCCACGAAAGGGAGAGATTGATCCGACGACAATTATGTCATTCTTCTATGTATTCTTTTTTGGAATGATGCTTTCGGATGCTGCATATGGTGCGATTATGTTTGTGGCGTGTTTTGTAGTATTGAAAAAATATCCCCGCATGGGTGAAAGCTTGCATAAATCTTTAAAACTGTTTATGTACTGTGGTATTTCAACGTTTGTCTGGGGTGTACTATTTGGAGGATACTTTGGAAATGTCGTGGATATCGTATCGCAGACGTTTTTTGGAAAAACGGTTACCATTCCGGCATTGTGGTTTGTTCCGTTGAATGACCCGATGAAATTGCTGGTATATTCTATGTTATTTGGTGTGATTCACTTGTTTGTAGGGCATGGAATCAAAGGATATATGGCTTTGAAAGCCGGAAAACCGATGGATTTCTTCTGTGATGTTGTGTTGTGGTATTTCTTTTTGATCGGATTGATTCTGATGCTTCTTCCGACCGATATATTTGCATCCATTGCACAGACGCAGATTGTATTTCCACCAATTGTCAATACATTGGCAAAAGCGCTTACGATTATCGGTGCAGTTGGTATTCTGCTGATGTCAGGGCGTGATAAGAAAAATCCGGCACTTAGATTGGCGCTCGGCGCGTATGATATATACAATATTACCGGATGGCTGAGTGATGTGCTGTCCTACTCCCGTTTGCTTGCGCTGGGGCTGGCTACCGGAGTTATTGCTTCTGTTATTAACCAGATGGCAAGTATGTTTGGTGGCGGAATATTGGGTGCCATTGGCTTTATAGTGGTATTTCTTTTGGGGCATACGATTAACCTGGCAATTAACCTTTTGGGTGCGTATGTGCATACAAACCGACTTCAATTTGTGGAATTCTTCGGTAAATTCTATGAAGGTGGCGGAAAACCATTTGAACCGTTTAAGGCAGATACAAAATATGTGACTGTTCAGGACAGTGAACAGAAAGTCATGAAAAAATAAATCATGATAAAATGAAATTAAAGGAGGATAAATAGAATGAATATTTTAGAAAACTTAGGTCTTGTTTACGCGTTGTTAGGAGCAGCATTGGCAGTTATTTTGGCAGGTATGGGTTCTGCATATGGTGTTGGTATTGCAGGTCAGGCAGCAGCCGGAGTCGTTACAGAGAATCCGGCACAGTTTGCGAAGGTGCTGATTATTCAGCTGCTTCCTGGTACACAGGGAATCTATGGACTGTTGGTTGCGTTTATTACATTGTCAAAAGTTGGTCTGCTTGGTGGAACACCGGCGAATCTGGACGTACAGACAGGTCTTTTGATTCTGGTCGCATGTCTTCCGATTGCGATTGTTGGTTTGATTTCAGCAAGACATCAGGGAAAAACAGCTGTAGCTTCTATTGGTATTGTAGCAAAGAAACCGGATCAGTTCGGTAAGGCAATGCTTTTCCCTGCAATGGTTGAGACATATGCAATTCTGGCACTTTTGATTTCTATCCTGGCTGTAAATGCAATCCAGATTTAAAAATTTGAAACAGGATAATAGAAAGTAAAGGAGTGCAGAAAAATGACTGGATTAGAAAAAATGAAAAGTCAGATTCTGGAAGAAGCAAAGGCAAATGCTGAAGGTCAGATTGCAGAGGCAAAGGCACAGGCAGAGCAGATTCTGGAAGAAGCAAAAGCGGAAACGTTAAAATCTGTCGAGAGCATCTCCCAAAAATCAAAAAATGATGTGGCGAATTATCAGGAACGGGTGAAATCCTCTCTTGACCTTCAAAAGAGGAATAAGATTCTCCAGGCAAAACAGGATGTCATTCATGAAATATTGGATAAAGCATATGAAAAGCTAGAGCATATGGAACCGGGAGAATATTTTGAAATTATTTTAAAACTTGTTGAGAAATATGCGCTGGCACAGGATGGGGTGATCTGTTTCGGGAAAACGGATCTGGAAAGAATGCCGGAAGGATTTCGAGAAAAAGTAAAACAGGCAGCTGCTGCAAAAGGCGGAGTGTTGTCTCTTTCGGAAGAAGGCAGAAATATTGAGAACGGATTTGTTCTTGTTTATGGCGGAATTGAAGAAAATTGTACGCTGAGAGCAATATTTGATGCAAAAAGAGATGAAATGGCAGATCAGATTCATCGGTTATTATTTTAATTACGCAAAGTATAGAAGGGAACTGTATAAACAGGAGGAATAACATGAGTGAACAATATACTTACGCGGTTGCTCGCATACGTGCACTGGAAGTGTCTCTGTTTTCTGATAGTACCATAGAGCAGTTGATGGCTTGTCAGACTTATGAACAATGTCTTCAGTTCTTATCAGAAAGAGGCTGGGGAGATCCGCAGGAGAGTCTGGATGCAGAGACGATGCTGACCAGAGAAGAAGAGAAAATCTGGGAGGTTATCAAAGAATTATCCGTACCGATGGATGTATTCGATGTATTGTCTTATCCAAAACTTTTTCATAATCTGAAGGCAGCAATCAAGCAGGTGTGTACGGAGAAAGATGTTCCAAATGTTTTTTATGATGATGTGGGAATCTCCGGAGAAGCGATGATGGAGATTGTCCGCAGTAAAGATTTTAAAAAACTTCCGGAAAATATGCAGGAAGCAGCTCAGGAAGCATATGAAGCAATGCTCCACACAAGAGACGGTCAATTATGTGATGTCATTGTTGATCGGGCAGCTTTGGATGCGATTTATGAGGCCGGACAGAATGCAAAGGATGATATTATTCGGAATTATGCAGAATCTACCGTTGCAATTGCAGATATTAAGATTGCAGTTCGTTCACAGAAGACTGGAAAATCTTTAGAATTTATGAAACGTGCGATGGCAGAATGTAAGGATCTTAATGTGGAGCAGCTGGCGAAGGCGGCGCTTGCGGGAGTGGATGAAATTTGCGAATATCTTGCAGGTACATCTTATGCAGGAGGCGCTCAGGCGCTTGCAGAATCCCCATCTGCATTTGAACGTTGGTGCGACAACCGTATGATAGAAACGATTAAACCACAGAAATATAATGCGTTTACTGTGGGACCTCTGGTGGCTTATCAGATTGCCAGAGAAAATGAAATAAAAACAGTTCGGATTATTTTGACTGGAAAACAAAATGGTTTTTCAGAAGAGTCAATCCGGGAAAGGGTAAGGGAGATGTATGTATAAGATTGCAGTGATTGGCGATTACGATAGTATTTATGGCTTCGCTACACTGGGCCTTAGCATCTGCCCGGTGAAGAGCACGGAAGAAGCTGCCGATAAATTAAAACAACTTGCATCTGGGAAATATGGAATTATTTATATTACAGAAGCGCTGGCGGCTGAATTAAAAGATGAAATTGCAAGATATCAGGAACAGACATTGCCTGCGATCATTCAGATACCGGGTGTAAGTGGAAATACCGGTGCAGGAGTGGCAGGCGTGAAGCAGACTGTAGAACAGGCTGTAGGAGCGGATATTTTGTTTTCACAGGAGTAAAAGGTTCGAAAGAACCTCACCATCTTATTGAACATTAGTAGTTCAATAAGCATGAGTTTTATAGGTAGGAGGTAATTCGTCAAAATGAGCACAGGTGTGATTAAGAAAGTCGCAGGCCCTCTTGTTATTGCAACGGGGATGCGCGACGCAAATATGTTTGACGTTGTTCGTGTTAGTAACCAGAGATTAATTGGTGAAATCATAGAGATGCATGGAGATGAGGCTTCTATTCAGGTATATGAGGAAACATCAGGACTGGGACCGGGAGAGCCGGTAGAGTCTATGGGTGTACCGTTGTCAGTTGAATTGGGACCTGGTCTGATTACAAGTATTTATGATGGAATTCAAAGACCGTTGGATGATATCATGAAAATTTCAGGAAATAGTCTGAAGCGTGGAGTGGAAGTTCCTTCTTTGAAACGTGATTTGAAATGGGAATTTGTTCCAGTTGCAAAAGTCGGTGATGAAGTAGAAGCCGGAGATGTACTTGGTACCGTACAGGAAACCATTGTTGTACAGCAGAAAATCATGGTTCCGTATGGCGTGAAAGGAACTGTAAAAGAAATTAAAGCAGGATCATTTACTGTAGAAGAAGTTGTAGCTGTTATTGCTACAGAAAACGGTGACAAAGAGCTGACGATGATGCAAAAATGGCCGGTTCGTCGTGGACGTCCGTACCAGAAGAAACTGCCGCCGGAGATGCCGTTGGTGACAGGACAGCGTGTTATCGATATGTTCTTCCCAATTGCAAAAGGTGGTGTGGCTGCTGTACCGGGACCTTTTGGAAGCGGTAAAACGGTAATTCAGCACCAGCTTGCAAAATGGGCAGAGGCTGACATCGTTGTATATATTGGATGTGGAGAGCGTGGAAACGAGATGACGGATGTTCTGAATGAGTTTCCGGAATTGAAGGACCCGAAGACCGGACAATCCTTGATGCAGAGAACTGTTTTGATCGCAAATACATCGGATATGCCGGTTGCTGCTCGTGAGGCATCTATTTATACAGGAATTACCATTGCAGAATATTTCCGAGACATGGGATTTTCAGTGGCATTGATGGCAGACTCCACATCACGTTGGGCAGAGGCACTTCGAGAGATGTCAGGACGTCTGGAAGAAATGCCGGGTGAGGAAGGATATCCGGCATATTTGGGAAGCCGTTTGGCGCAGTTCTATGAAAGAGCCGGACACGTAATTTCCCTTGGAAAGGAGCAGCGGGAAGGAGCGCTTTCTGTTATCGGAGCGGTTTCGCCTCCGGGTGGAGATATTTCTGAACCGGTATCTCAGGCAACCCTTCGTATTGTAAAGGTATTCTGGGGATTGGATTCTGCGCTTGCATATAAGAGACATTTCCCTGCAATTAACTGGCTGAATAGTTACTCTCTGTATCTGGATGATATGGAGAAGTGGTTCAATGCAGAGGTTGCAGAGGATTGGATGGCAGGACGTCAGAAGATGATGTCTTTGCTGCAGGAAGAGGCAGAACTGGAAGAAATTGTTAAAATGGTAGGTATGGATGCGTTGTCTGCAACAGACCGCTTGAAGATGGAAGCAGCACGTTCTATTCGAGAGGACTTCTTGCATCAGAACTCTTTCCATGAGATTGATACCTACACTTCATTAAAGAAACAGCATATGATGATGACTCTCGTAACTTCTTTCTATGAGAAAGCAGTAGAGGCTTTGAAACAGGGCGCTGCATTGAACAAACTGATTAATTTGCCGGTACGTGAGCAGATCGGACGATTCAAATATACAGAAGAAGCAAATCTGGATGAGGAATTTGCAAAAGTAACAGAGCAGCTTCATTCTGAGATTGCAAATACAATCGGAAAGGAGGAATTCTAAATGCCAAAAGAGTATAGAACAATACAGGAAGTTGCCGGCCCACTGATGCTGGTACAGGGCGTAGAGAATGTTTCCTATGATGAATTGGGTGAAATCGAGCTTGCAAACGGCGAGATCCGTCGATGTAAAGTTCTGGAAGTAAATGGAACAGATGCGATGGTGCAGCTGTTCGAGAGCTCTACAGGTATTAACCTGTCAAATAGTAAAGTGCGATTTTTAGGTCGAAGCATGGAACTTGGTGTATCAGAAGACATGTTGGGACGTGTCTTTGACGGATTGGGAAGACCGATTGATGATGGTCCGGAGATTCTTCCGGATGCCCGTATGGATATCAATGGTCTGCCGATGAATCCGGCGGCAAGAAGTTATCCGGAGGAGTTTATCCAGACAGGAGTATCAGCAATTGATGGGTTGAATACATTGGTTCGTGGACAGAAATTGCCAATCTTCTCTGCATCTGGTCTTCCGCATGCACAGCTGGCGGCACAGATTGCAAGACAGGCAAAAGTACGTGGAACAGATGACAAATTCGCGGTTGTATTTGCGGCAATGGGTATTACTTTCGAAGAATCTAACTTCTTTGTAGAAAGCTTTAAAGAAACAGGCGCGATTGATCGTACAGTTCTGTTTGTCAATCTGGCAAATGACCCTGCTATTGAGCGTATTGCAACACCACGTATGGCATTGACTGCTGCAGAATATCTGGCATTCGAAAAAGATATGCACGTACTTGTTATTCTGACAGATATTACAAACTATGCAGATGCTCTTCGTGAGGTGTCTGCGGCTCGTAAGGAAGTTCCGGGACGTCGCGGATATCCGGGATATATGTATACAGACTTGGCTTCGCTGTATGAGAGAGCAGGACGTCAGAACGGTAAGAAGGGAAGCATTACCATGATTCCGATTCTGACAATGCCGGAAGATGATAAAACACATCCAATTCCAGACTTGACAGGATATATCACAGAAGGTCAGATTATTTTGAGTCGTGAATTGTACAGAAAAGGTGTAACACCACCGATCGATGTATTGCCGTCACTTTCCCGTTTGAAAGATAAAGGTATCGGAGAAGGTAAGACGCGTGCAGATCATTCCAATACAATGAATCAGCTATTCTCTGCATATGCACGAGGAAAGGATGCAAAAGAGTTGATGGTAATTCTTGGTGAGGCAGCATTGACCGAGATTGACCTGATGTATGCAAAATTTGCAGATGCTTTTGAGGCAGAATATGTATCGCAAGGATACAATACAGACAGAAGTATTGAAGAAACGTTGGATATAGGCTGGAAATTACTTTCTATGCTTCCAAGAACAGAGTTGAAGCGTATCGATGATAAATACCTTGACATGTATTATGGGAAATAAATAGCTGTACAGTAACTGGTAAAACCACACCCCTGCCACAGTTTACTGCAAGACACACTCTCATTTCGCCGAGCCACGCAGCGGTGCATAATCGGTTAAAATACAACCGATAAACACCGGCGGTCTCGGAGAGCCTTGCAATAAATCTGTGTTTGTGATGTGGATGCCAGATTGTACCAGATATTAGATTTATACCAGTATAATCCATATAAAGGCAGAAGATTATTAATAATATAAGGTAGTAGGAGGTGACAGAACTTGGCATCCACACAGGTAAATCCTACCCGTATGGAACTGACGCGTCTGAAGAAAAAGCGCATCACTGCAATTCGCGGACACAAACTGTTGAAAGATAAACGTGATGAGTTAATGCGTCAGTATCTTGATCTGGTTCGTGAGAACATGGAAGTGCGACTGCGGGTAGAAGAGGGAATCCTTTCTGCCAATAAAAACTTTGTAATCGCCAAGGCAGGAATGTCAGAAGCTGCATTAAATACAGCATTGATGGCTCCTAAACAGGAAATTAATTTGGTTCCGGGGGAAAAGAATGTCATGAGTGTTGATATTCCGACATTTGAGTATAAGACGAGAACCGCTGATGAGAACGACATTTATTCTTATGGATTTGCGTTTACATCAAGTGATCTGGATGGGGCAGTAAAATCTCTGGCAGATATCCTACCGGATATGATTCGGCTTGCAGAGTGTGAAAAAGCGTGTCAGTTGATGGCGGCAGAAATTGAAAAAACAAGAAGACGTGTAAATGCATTGGAACACGTTATTATTCCGGAAACAGAAAAGAATATCAAATATATTACAATGAAGCTGGATGAGAATGAGAGAAGTACTCAGATCCGTCTGATGAAGGTAAAAGACATGATGCTGGAGGAAGCACATGGATACAGCCAGAAAGCGGAAGCAGCGGTGTAAGAATGAAATGAAGAGAGCTGTCGGTAAAACGAAATATGTTTTGCAATAGCTCTCTTTTTTGATGTGGATAGAACAGAAAATTTTTGTTATTGTATTCTGTATATTCCTATGCTAAGATTAGGAAAAGCATATTTTTCTATATTCTTTTTGGAACATCAGTTCCGATATCTGAGCTATATTCTCTTGCAGAATTTATTTCTGCATTCCGAAAAATTCATGCTTTTAATTACCATTTTAATTAAGCAGGAGTTTTCGGATAATAAATCTCCTGTAACAATTTTATAAAAGGAGGTTTGTGGATGGATAAACACAAAAGAGAAGATGTTCCAAAGGAACGCCCGCTCCAATGGCATCCGGCAAATTATGCGGGATTACAGATTGAGTTAGCAGAAGAAAAAGAGTTTTTAAGTTTTGAGGATGAACACCAACTTGGAACAAAGCCTATGGCAATTGATATTTTGATTATCAAAAAAGAGACGGAGCACAAAATCAAAAAGAATATCGGAAGGATTTTCAGGAAACATAACATTATCGAATATAAGAGTCCTGACGATTATTTATGTGTCGACGACTTTTATAAAGTGTGCGGATATACATATTTTTACAAAGCGGATACACCGAGTGTGAATAGTATTTCCATATACGATCTGACAATTACGTTTATTAGTCAGAAATATCCCAGAAAATTGCTCCAACATTTGACAACTGAGTGGAATTATACAATTAAAAAGATAGAAAATGGAATTTATTATCTGCTTGGCAATTTGATTCCGATACAGTTTATAGTAACAAGTAAACTGTCCACCAAAGAAAATCTGTGGTTAAAATCTCTTACTAATCAACTAAGAGATTTTGAACTTACGTCAGCTTTAGCGGAAGATTACAAAAAACACAAAACGAATACACTTTATCAGTCGGTTATCGTCAAAGCTACAACGGACAGCGAATATCAACAACAGCTTTTTAAAGAATTTGGGTTGTAACAGCTTAATAAAAGGGCTTATATAACAGAGAATCCAGAAATTTGAATTATTTCCGGATTCTCTGTTTTTAATGTGCGCCTTGTGGCGTGCGTCACTAATGGGTGAAAGTCCTGTTTCATTGGAGTAGTATTTTATGTATAAGCAGAAGTGTAAAGTACCAAATTTGCATTTTAGCATATAGTAACATTATATAAAAATAATGGATGGTGAAACTATGCAGAAAAAACTGCCCTATTATATGGTGTATCCAATGCCTTTTGTATACGATGATGGAAGAAGGGGAGAGCGGGACATTGAATATATGAAAAGCCTGTATCCGGATATGGCAAAACGACTTCTGCCATATGTGGAGGAAGAATGTGACCGGATGGAGTATCAGAACAGTATGATGTATGATGAATATCCAGACAAATTGCAGCTTCGAATGATGTGTCGCAGAGTGCATGACAATGTAAAGAAAAATGAATTATTTTTAGAGGGAAGAGGAGAAACAGAGGAACTGAAGGAATTGCTGGAAGTTTTGGTGTATGAAGAATTAATGCACAGAAGGAGAGACAGCCGCAGGCGGTATCAGAAGTTTTACTAATTGAGAAAAATGGCGAATTGTGATATGATAAAAAAGAATAGTAACGAATGAAGAAGAAAATCGGAGTTTCATATGAAAAAAAATAATCTAATCTTTATCGGTATGCCTGCTGTGGGAAAAAGCACAGTAGGTGTTGTGCTTGCCAAGCGATTGGGGAAAAAGTTTATAGATACAGATTTATTGATTCAGGAACAAGAGAAAAAGCTGCTGCGTGAAATTATTGCAGACGTTGGTGAAGATGGATTCCTAAAGATTGAGAATCAGGTAAATTGTGATGTGAATGTGGAAAATTCTGTGATTTCCCCGGGCGGAAGTGTTGTCTATTGTGATGAGGCGATGCAGCATTATAAAGAAATTGGAATAGTCGTATATTTGTCTGCATCTTATCAAACAATAAAACAGAGGATCAAGAACCCTCAAAAGCGTGGTGTTGTTTTGCGTGAAGGGCAGACTCTTAAGGATCTTTATGAGGAACGGGTGAGCCTGTTCAAAAAGTATGCAGATGTTATCGTATGTGAGGATGGGCGTATGCTTGACCAGACGATAGAGGATGTGTTAGAAGCAATTGAACATGCAGAAAAACGTGTGGATAATTTGTAGTATTATGTAAAGAATTGTAAAAAACATTTTACAAAATTGTAATTTGTGGTATAATACTTTAGCGTTTTATAAAGTGAATAAGTATAGCTTAAAATAATTTGACTTAATATATACATTAGAACATAGAACTTTTGGAAACCAGATAAACAATATCGGATAATTGAGGTGCAGTATGGAACAATATATTATTAAGGGTGGAACGCCGCTAGTAGGAGAGGTTGAGATTGGTGGTGCAAAGAATGCAGCGCTTGCAATTTTAGCTGCAGCGATCATGACGAACGAAGCAGTTCTGATTGAAAATCTACCGGATGTAAATGATATCAATGTGATGTTGGAAGCGATTGCCGGAATTGGTGCAATGGTGCAGCGGATTGACCGTCATACGGTGAAGATTAACGGAAGTACAATCGGAGATTTTAATATCGAGTATGATTATATTAAGAAGATCAGAGCATCTTATTATCTGTTGGGAGCGCTGCTCGGAAAGTATAAGCGTGCAGAGGTTGCTCTTCCGGGAGGATGTAATATCGGAAGCAGACCGATCGATCAGCATTTGAAAGGATTCCGGGCGCTGGGTGCAGATGTAGATATCGAGCATGGAAAGATTGTGGCAGAGGCAGAACAGCTGAAGGGCACACATATCTACTTTGATGTGGTTTCAGTTGGGGCTACGATCAATGTGATGATGGCGGCAGCAATGGCTGAAGGTCAGACAATCATGGAAAATGTTGCGAAAGAACCTCATGTAGTAGATGTTGCGAACTTCTTAAACAGTATGGGAGCTAATATCAGAGGTGCAGGTACAGATGTAATTAAGATTCGTGGAGTGAAGACACTGCATAAGTCAGAGTATTCCATTATTCCGGATCAGATTGAGGCAGGAACATTTATGTTTGCAGCAGCAGCTACAAAAGGAGATGTTACTGTGCTGAATGTAATTCCGAAACATTTGGATGCAACAATTTCAAAACTGATTGATATCGGATGTGAAGTGGAAGAATTTGACGATGCAGTTCGTGTTGTTTCCAAAGGTCGTTTGAGAAGTACACAGGTGAAGACATTGCCGTATCCGGGATATCCGACAGATATGCAGCCGCAGATAGGTGTTGTTCTGGCGCTGGCAAAGGGAACAAGTACGATTACAGAGAGTATTTTTGAAAATCGTTTTAAATATCTTGATGAGTTAGCAAGAATGGGAGCGAATATCAAGATAGAAGGAAATTCTGCGACGATTGAAGGTGTGGAGAAGTTCTCGGGAGCAAGAGTGAGTGCGCCGGATCTCCGGGCAGGAGCAGCGCTTTGTATTGCAGGACTGGCAACAGACGGATTTACCATTGTGGATGATATCGTTTATATTCAGAGGGGATATGAGCGGTTTGAGGAGAAACTGAGAAGTCTGGGCGGTGCGATTGAACGTGTTACCTGTGAAAAGGATATCCAGAAGTTTAAATTAAAAGTCAGCTAATGAAAAGGTTGACGGATGTGGTATTGACTTTTTCGAAAAAAGCGTGTACAGTATCATATTGAAACAGAATAATGAAACTTTCTCTTATTCAGAGCAGTGGAGATACAAAGGATCTGAGAAGCTGCGGCAACCCCTGTACAAGGAAGGTGCCAACCTGAGCGATGAAGTCGAACAATAAGGGGATTGTTATGAAACATACGACAGTCCGCCGAAAAGTGGGCTGTCTTGTTGTTTGCAAGAAAAAATGCGAAGACGAACATAGAACAATCTGTAGAAAAGAGAAAGAACAGTAGAAGAAAAGGAGAAAAACAATGGAGAAGATTTTATTTACTTCAGAATCAGTTACTGAAGGTCATCCGGATAAGATGTGCGATCAGATATCCGATGCTATTTTGGATGCGCTGCTGGAACAGGATCCGATGAGCCGTGTTGCTTGTGAGACATGTACAACGACCGGACTTGTTATGGTAATGGGAGAAATCACAACAAATGCATACGTAGATATTCAGAAAATTGTGCGTGATACCGTTCGGGAAATTGGATATACAAGAGGAAAATATGGATTTGATGCAGATACCTGCGGTGTGATTACTGCAATTGATGAACAGTCCGCAGATATTGCCCTTGGTGTTGATAAAGCATTGGAGGCAAAAGAAAATCAAATATCTGAGGAAGAGGCCATCGATGCAATTGGAGCCGGAGATCAGGGGATGATGTTTGGTTATGCGTCAGATGAAACAGAAGAATATATGCCATATCCAATTGCAATGGCTCATAAACTGGCACTTCAGTTGACAAAAGTGAGAAAAGATGGAACACTTTCTTACCTGCGTCCGGATGGAAAGACACAGGTAACAGTAGAATATGACGAGAATGGCACACCAAAACGTTTGGAGACCGTTGTTCTTTCTACCCAGCATGACCCAGATGTAACACAGGAGCAGATTCATAAAGATATCAAAGAGTATGTGTTCAAACCGATTCTTCCGGCAGATATGGTGGATGAAGATACCAAATTCTTTATTAACCCAACGGGACGTTTTGTAATCGGTGGACCGCATGGAGACAGTGGATTGACAGGTCGTAAGATTATTGTAGATACTTATGGAGGTATGGCAAGTCACGGAGGTGGAGCATTTTCCGGAAAAGACTGTACAAAGGTTGACCGTTCTGCAGCTTATGCGGCACGTTATGCGGCAAAGAATATTGTGGCTGCTGGATTGGCAAAGAAATGTGAAATTCAGCTTTCTTATGCAATCGGTGTGGCACATCCGACATCTATCCGCGTAAATACTTACGGAACCGGTGTTGTTTCAGATACAAAGCTGGTAGAAATTATTCGTGAGAACTTTGATCTGCGTCCTGCAGGTATCATTAAGATGTTAGATCTGCGTCGTCCGATTTATAAGCAGACAGCTGCTTATGGACATTTTGGAAGAACAGATGTGAGCCTTCCATGGGAGAAACTGGATAAAGTAGAGGATTTGAAAAAATACCTGTAGAAATATTTGTGGAAATATTGATAGGACCAGAACGAACTGAGGAAACTCTTAAAATTCAATTAAACAAACAGCGGACATCTTGCGGTGTCCGCTTTGTTTATGGTACTGTTAATGGTAGAGACTGGAAAGCCAGAAGTATGTGAGAGAACGGAGGTGTGCGGATGAAACTGAAGACAAAATTAATCATTTCATTTATGGTAGTAGTCATTCTCACAACCCTACTGACGACGATTGGAATGCGGATGTTTGCGCTGGAGGCGATGGGAGATATCCAGCAGATGTATATGATTGTTATTGTTGTTACATCGGCTTTGTTGATTTATTGGATATATCGGACGATTTCTATTCCGCTGGCAAATCTACAGAAAGCAGCGCGTAATATCAAAGAGGGAAATCTGGATTTTGAGATTCAGGCAGAGGCGGATGATGAGATTGGACAATTGTGTCAGGACTTCGAGGAAATGCGGCTGCGTCTGAAGGCAAATGCGGAGGAAAAAGTTGCATATGACCGGGAAAACAAAGAATTGATCAGTAATATTTCCCATGATTTGAAGACTCCGATCACAGCGATTAAGGGATATGTGGAAGGTATCATGGATGGAGTTGCAGATACTCCCGAAAAGATGGATCGATATATTAAGACGATTTATAATAAGGCGAACGAGATGGACTTGTTGATTAATGAGTTGACGCTTTATTCGAAGATTGATACCAATCGTATTCCGTATAATTTTACCACGATTTCAGCAAAAAATTATTTTACAGACTGCGCGGAAGATCTATATCTGGAACTGGAAGCGAAAGGTGCGAAGTTTGAGTATCACAATTGGATGGAAGAGGATTTTAAGGTAATCGTGGATCCCGAACAGCTGAGAAGGGTAATTAACAATATTGTATCGAATTCCATGAAGTATACGGATAAACCGCAGCGGATCATTACAATGGATGTACGAGATGTGGGGGATTTTGTTCAGGTTGAATTGAGTGACAATGGAAAAGGGATCGCAGCAAAAGATCTGCCGAATATCTTTGACCGGTTTTATCGAACCGATGCATCGCGTAATTCCTCCAAGGGCGGAAGTGGAATCGGCCTGTCGATCGTAAAGAAGATTGTGGAAGAACATGGCGGTAAAATCTGGGCAACCAGCGAAGAAGGGAAAGGAACGACAATGTATTTTGTTGTCAGAAAATATCAGGAGGTACCGATGAATGAATAAACGGATTTTGATTATTGAAGATGAAGAAAGCATAGCAGATTTAGAGAAGGATTATCTGGAACTAAGTAATTTTGAAGTGGAAGTTGCTAATGACGGACAGGCAGGTCTGGAATTAGCGATGAACAGTGATTTTGATCTGATTATTTTGGATCTGATGTTGCCGGGAGTCGATGGGTTTGAAATCTGCAGGCAGGTGCGGGATCATAAGAATACACCGATTATCATGGTGTCTGCAAAGAAGGATGATATTGACAAAATTCGTGGACTGGGGCTGGGGGCAGATGATTATATGACCAAGCCGTTTAGCCCAAGTGAGTTGGTGGCGCGGGTGAAAGCACACCTGGCAAGATATGAGCGTTTGATCGGAAGTGTTGTTGAGGAAAATGAGATTATCGAGATCCGCGGATTGAAAATTGATACAACAGCCAGAAGAGTTTGGGTCAATGGAGAAGAAAAATCTTTTACTACCAAAGAATTTGATCTTTTAACATTTTTGGCAGGACACCCAAATCATGTGTACACGAAGGAAGAGTTGTTCCGGGAGATTTGGGATATGGAATCCATTGGAGATATAGCAACAGTAACTGTACATATTAAGAAAATTCGTGAGAAGATTGAATATGACACCTCTCATCCGCAGTATATAGAAACAATTTGGGGAGTGGGATACCGATTTAAGGTGTGAGGCAGGATTTATGATAACAAGTACGAGCAATCAATATGTAAAAGAAGTAGTGCAGCTACGAAAAAAGAGTAAAGTGCGTTCACAAGCGGGTGTTTTTTTGGTGGAAGGCATTCGGATGATTCAGGAGGTGCCTGAAGGCCGGCTTGTGAAGTTATATGTGACAGAAGCGTTTTATAAAAAAAATAAAACGGAAATAGATACGTGGATGAAAAGGAACGGGGGAATTAAGCCGGAACTGGTATCTGATACGGTGTTTGCTTATATGGCGGATACGAAGACGCCACAGGGAGTTCTGGGAATTGTGAAACAGGCAGAGTATAAGCTGGAGACAATTCTTGAAAACTCCGGAGCAGGCAGCCAGTTTCTTCTGGTGCTGGATAATCTGCAGGATCCTGGGAATTTGGGGACTATTTTCCGGACGGCAGAGGCTGCCGGTGTCAGCGGAATTGTTATGAGTAAGGATTGTGTAGATATCTATAATCCGAAAACAATCCGCTCTACCATGGGAGCTATTTACCGAATGCCGTTTTTGTATGTGGAAGATCTGGAGGCTGCCCTGGATGAGTTGAAGAAGAAAGAGATTCGTATGTATGCTGCCCATCTGGAAGGGAAAAATACATACGATAAGGAAAATTATTGTGGTGGAACAGCCTTTTTAATTGGTAATGAAGGGAATGGACTGCGACAGGAAATTGCAGAGTGCGCAGACTGCTGGATAAGAATTCCAATGGCAGGACAGGTAGAATCTTTGAATGCAGCGATTGCAGCTTCTGTTTTGATGTTTGAAACACAGCGGCAAAGGCGGGAAAAACTTACAAAGTGAAAAAATCCAACATGAAAAAATCCAATGCTTGCATTTTGAAAGACAGTTTAGTATACTAAAGTACATAATTTTTTGTTATGTTTTATTAGAGGCTTGATTGTGATTACGAAAGGGTAGGAAGATGGCATGGATTTAAAAGGAAGAAGTTTTTTAACATTAAAAGATTTTACACCGGAGGAGATTTTGTATCTTATTGATCTGGCGGCGGATTTGAAAGAAAAGAAGAAAAATGGAGTGCCGATAGATTATTATAAAGGGAAAAACATTGCCTTGATTTTTGAAAAAAACAGTACGAGAACAAGATGTGCATTTGAAGTGGCTGCCCATGATATGGGAATGGGCTGTACCTATCTGGGACAAACGGGTTCTCAGATTGGGAAGAAAGAAAGCATCGAAGATACTGCGCGCGTGTTAGGCAGGATGTTTGATGGAATTGAATATCGAGGATATGGGCAGGCGTTGGTAGAAGATCTGGCGAAGTATTCCGGAGTCCCGGTATGGAATGGGTTGACAAATGAGTATCACCCAACACAGATGCTGGCAGATATGCTGACGATTCGCGAGAATTTCGGTACGCTGAAGGGACTGAAACTGGTTTATATGGGAGATGCGAGATACAATATGGGAAATTCCCTAATGGTTGCATGTTCCAAACTGGGAATGCACTTTGTGGCATGTACAACAAAAGAATATTTTCCGAATGAAGAATTAGTGGAGACTTGTAAGGCATATGCGGCAGAGTCCGGAGCAACGATCACATTGACTGAGGATGTAAAGGAAGGAACCAAAGATGCAGATATTATCTACACCGATGTATGGGTATCTATGGGAGAACCGGATGAAGTATGGGAGAAACGAATTCAAGCGTTGAGTCCTTACAAAGTGACAAAGGAAGTTATGGAAAATGCAGGAGAAAAAGCGATTTTCCTGCACTGCTTGCCGGCATTTCATGATTTGAAAACAACGATTGGTAAGGAAATAGGAGAACGTTTTGGTATTACAGAGATGGAAGTGACGGACGAGGTGTTTGAATCTGCACAGTCTAAGGTATTTGATGAGGCAGAGAACCGGATGCATACGATCAAGGCAGTGATGGTGGCAACTCTGGGAGAATTTGAAGTATAAGATAATATTGAGGTGGTTCCGGAGTGAAGACGGAGATTTTACGACTGCTGCGTGGTCAGGATGGTTATGTATCCGGGCAGGAGTTATGTGAACAACTTGGGGTTTCGAGAACGGCTGTGTGGAAAGTAATCAATCAGCTAAAAGATGAAGGGTATCAGGTAGAGGCAATCCGTAATAAGGGGTATCGCATCCTCAATCAGCCGGATTTGATGACTCAGGAGGAAATCCAGAGCCGGATTGCGGATTCTACGAAGTGGGCAGGACAGAGCCTGTACGTTTATCCAGTTACGGATTCTACAAATATTCAGGCAAAGCAGCTGGGAGATATCGGAGCTTTGCATGGCACTTTAGTGGTGGCGGATAAGCAAAATGCCGGACGTGGAAGACGCGGACGGAGTTGGGAGTCACCGCAAGGGTGCAGTATATATATGTCTATTTTGTTGCGTCCGAATTTTATGCCGGATAAGGCTTCTATGCTGACTCTGGTAATGGCATATAGTGTGTATAAGGCATTGAAAAATTGCACCGGATTGAATGTACAGATTAAGTGGCCAAATGATCTTGTTATAAACGGGAAAAAAGTGGTTGGTATTTTGACGGAAATGAGCACCGAAATAGACTATATCAATCATGTTGTGATCGGGGTTGGAATCAATGTAAATATGGAGTCTTTTCCGATGGAAATTGCGGAAAAGGCAACTTCTTTGCGGATAGAAGCGGGGGGTGTGATTCAGAGAAGTCAGATCATAGCAGAAATCATGAGACAATTTGAACAGGGGTATGAGAAATTTCTGGAGACCGAAGATCTTTCCTGGTTAAAAGATGCCTATAATACCTGCCTGGTGAACTGTGGCAGGGAGGTGCTAATTCATGGTGCAGAGAAGCCTTATTGTGCACAGGCGCTTGGGATCAATGATACCGGAGAATTATTGGTGCGCCGCGAGGATGGAAGTGAGGAGGCTGTGTACGCAGGAGAAGTGTCTGTACGAGGCATATATGGATATGTGTAGGAAGCCGGTAACCAGTCAGTTACATAGAATAAGAGATTTTCTTGAAAATTAGAAGGATAGACAATATGAACGAAACAGTATTATGTGCCGCTAATTCATATGAGCGGAAATATTATTTGAATCCGGAATTTGAATCACTTCCGGAGAGTATACGTCAAGAATTGCAGATTATGTGTGTGTTATATACAGAAGATGTTGGCGGAATTTTTATGGTTGTGTATGATGAAGATGGACATCTCGAGTTAAAGGTAGATCATGAAGAAAGTGATTTTACATTTGATGAAATCGGGAGTGTGCTGAAAATCAAAGAACTTCAGCAGACAAAAGTAGAGTTGTTTGAGTCATTAGAACTTTTTTACCGTATCTTTATTTTAGGTGAAATGCCTGATGAGGAACTCAGAGCAAAAGCTGAGAAAGTAGAGGAGAGATAAGATATGTTACTGACGGTAGATGTGGGAAATACCAATATAACGATGGGGATTTTCGAAGAGGAACGATTGCTCGGTACTTTTCGGATGACGACAAAACGTTCCAGAACTTCAGATGAATACGGATTTACGATTTGCGGAATTTTGGAACATAGAAATATGCGTCCGGAAAATATTCATGCGGTGATTATTTCCTCGGTAGTGCCGGATATCATGCACTCTCTGACAAGTGGGATTATTAAATATTTAAATGTAAGACCAATTATTGTTTCGGCAGGAATTAAGACTGGAATTCGTATTGTAACGGAGAATCCAAAGGAAATTGGAGCAGACCGTATAGTGGATGCGGTTGCCGGATATGAGTTGTATGGCGGCCCGGTAATTGTGGTAGACTATGGAACTGCTACCACGTATGATTTGATTGGACCAAAAGGGACCTTTGAGGCGGGGATTACAGCACCTGGAATTGAAACGGCAGCTCGTTCTCTCTGGGGAGGTGCAGCCATGCTTCCGGCGATCGAGATCCGGAAACCAAAGTCTATTCTGGCGAAGGAAACAATCAGCAGTATGCAGGCGGGGCTTGTCTATGGCGTGATTGGCGAAACAGAATATATTATCCGGAAAATCAAAGAAGAGAGTGGTTATAATAATGCAAAAGTGGTTGCTACCGGTGGATTGGGACGGATTATTTTTGAAGAAACGGATAGCATTGATGTATATGATCCGCAGCTGACATTAAATGGACTTCGATTGATTTATTATAAAAATCGAAAATAAAATAACAGGATAAGAGGTATGAAACAGTTAAAAATAGGCAATATAGTACTTGAGAATTCATATATACTGGGACCGATGGCAGGCGTGACAGACCTGCCATTCCGTTTGTTGTGTAAAGAGCAGGGGGCGGGCTTGATCTGTATGGAGATGGTCAGTGCTAAGGGAATCTTATATAATAATAAAAACACAGAAAGCCTTTTGCAGATTCATCCGGAGGAAACACCGGTATCGTTGCAGTTATTTGGCTCAGACCCGAAAATTGTCAGTGAGATGGCAAAGCGGATTGAAGAGCGTCCGTTTACATTTTTGGATATTAATATGGGATGCCCGGTTCCGAAAGTTGTAAGAAATGGGGAAGGTTCTGCGTTGATGAAGCAACCCAAACTGGTGTATGAGCTGGTTAGCGCAGTGGTAAAAGCGATTGAGAAACCTGTAACAGTGAAGATTCGAAAAGGATTTGATGATGAACATGTTAATGCAGTAGAGATCGCCAAAATCATTGAAGAGGCCGGCGCGGCGGCTGTGGCAGTTCATGGAAGAACAAGAGAGCAGTACTATTCCGGTAAGGCGGATTGGGACATTATCCGTAAGGTAAAAGACGCGGTGTCTATTCCGGTTATTGGAAATGGAGATGTGACATCCGGGGCAAAGGCCATTGCTATGCGGGAGCAGACAGGCTGCGATGGAGTTATGATTGCCAGAGGCGCACAGGGGAATCCATGGATTTTTTCGGAATTGCTTTTGTATGAGAAAACAGGAGAGATTCCACCACGTCCATCGGTGGATGAAATTCGAAATACGATGCTGCGGCATGCACAGCTGCAGATAAAGTATAAAGGAGAATTTTGTGGAATTCGGGAGATGAGGAAACACGTGGCATGGTATACAAAAGGGCTGCATGGGTCGGCACGTTTGCGAGAACAGATCAATGCGGTGGAAAGCTATGAAGAACTGGAAAAAATCTTGACAGTATTATAAGGATTAGGTATAATATACAAATTGCGAAATATAATTGAGACAGAATAGAAAGCATGTTTTCAACAGAGGAAAGAGTTTGAAAATATGAGGGATTTTGAATATATTTACAAGGAGGAAACACTATCATGGCAGAAGCAAAGAAACGTTTACTCACTTATGCCGGATTAAAAGCATTGGAGGACGAACTGGAGAACTTAAAAGTTGTCAAACGTAAAGAGGTTGCCGGTAAGATTAAAGAGGCAAGAGAACAGGGCGACTTATCTGAGAATGCAGAGTATGATGCTGCAAAAGATGAACAGCGTGATATTGAGGCAAGAATTGAAGAATTGGAAGGGATTTTGAAGAATGCAGAAGTTGTAGTTGAAGATGAAGTTGATCTGGATAAGATTAATGTCGGATGTACAATTAAAGTATTCGATGTGACATTTGATGAAGAAATGGAATTCAAGATTGTTGGTTCTACAGAGGCAAACAGTCTGGAAGGAAAGATTTCCAACGAATCACCGGTAGGACAGGCGTTGATGGGCAAGAAAATCGGTGATGTGGTAGATGTTGAGACACAGGCTGGAGTGATTCAGTATAAGGTATTGGATATCAGCCGTTCTTTATAAAAGACAGCAGAGGAATTGACAGAATCGTAAGTTGCAGACCCCTTAATTGTGTTAAGGGGTCTGTGTTACATTGCCGGATGACGGTAATTAATAGAGTGTTTTATATTCAGGAAGGAGAAATGAGAACAAATGGGCGAGCAGAAAAATGCACAGCAAAAGAACACACAAGAACCTGATTTGAATCAGCTTAGAAAGGTTCGCCGGGAAAAACTGGCTGATCTTCAGGCAAATGGAAAGGATCCATTCGTAATTACGAAATACGAGCAGACACATCACAGTCAGGAAATCAAAGAAAACTTTGAGGAATTAGAAGGAAAACAAGTATCAATTGCCGGACGTATGATGTCCAAGCGTGTAATGGGAAAAGCTTCTTTCTGTAATGTACAGGATCTTCAGGGGAATATTCAGTCTTATGTTGCAAGAGACAGCATAGGAGAAGAGTCCTATAAGGACTTCAAAAAATTTGATGTGGGTGATGTTATCGGAATTAGAGGAGAAGTATTTCGTACAAAGACTGGAGAAATGTCTATTCATGCGGAAGAAGTTACATTGCTTTCCAAGAGTTTGCAGATCCTTCCTGAGAAATATCATGGATTGACCAATACAGATTTGCGGTATCGTCAGAGATATGTAGATTTGATTATGAATCCGGACGTAAAAGATACATTTGTAAAGCGTTCTAAAATCTTAAGAGCAATCCGTACGTATTTGGATGGTCAGGGATTCATGGAAGTGGAAACTCCAATGCTGGTAGCAAATGCAGGTGGAGCAGCGGCGAGACCGTTTGAAACACATTTCAATGCTTTAAACGAAGATCTGAAACTGAGAATTTCTCTTGAACTGTATCTGAAGAGACTCATTGTCGGAGGAATGGAACGTGTTTATGAGATTGGACGCGTATTCCGTAACGAAGGTCTGGATACGAGACATAATCCAGAGTTTACATTGATGGAGCTGTACCAGGCATATACAGATTATCATGGTATGATGGATCTGACAGAGAATTTATATCGCTTTGTTGCACAGGAAGTGCTGGGTACTACACATATTGTATACAAAGGTGTTGAGATTGATCTTGGAAAACCATTTGAGCGTATCACAATGGTAGATGCGGTTAAAAAGTATGCAGGTGTTGACTGGAATGAAGTTCATACATTGAAAGAAGCGAGAGCTCTGGCAAAAGAACATCATGTAGAGTATGAAGAGCGCCATAAAAAGGGCGATATTTTGGCATTGTTCTTCGAAGAATTTGCAGAAGAACATTTGATTCAGCCTACATTTGTTATGGATCATCCAATTGAGATTTCACCATTAACAAAGAAAAAACCGGAAAATCCGGAGTATGTAGAACGTTTCGAGTTCTTTATGAATGGATGGGAAATGGCAAATGCTTACTCAGAGCTTAACGATCCAATTGATCAGAGAGAGCGTTTCCGTGCACAGGAAGAACTTCTTGCACAGGGAGACGAAGAGGCAAATACAACAGATGAAGACTTTATGAATGCACTGGAGATTGGTATGCCGCCAACAGGTGGTATCGGATACGGCATCGATAGAATGTGTATGTTGTTAACAGGGGCAGAAGCAATCCGTGATGTATTACTCTTCCCGACAATGAAGTCACAGGGCGCTGCTAAGAACGAAGCAAACAATGCTGCAC
>Scrappy_p2__coassemble_544_pt1 | contig 58661 bp, 67 predicted proteins | sample Scrappy_p2__metabat2_low_PE_009 | metagenome-assembled genome bin Scrappy_p2
GAGAGCTTTAACTACTTTTTATCCGTACTATTTCCGGCAGATGAACTTAAAATTTACGATTATAACCGCATTGTAGAAGACCGAAACGGATATAGCACAAACGAATTACTGGCTGCGCTGCAAAAAGATTTCCATATAACAGAAAATAAATGTGCAGTCTCTAAAGGAAGTTTTTCTATGTACTGCGACGGAATCTGGTATCAATTGACGGCGAAACAGCATCTATATACCTCAGATCCGGTAAATGATTTAGATGTGTCAATCTTACAAAATGCCATCCTTCAGCCTTTGCTTGGCATCGAAGATCCGAAAACAGATTCCCGCATCCAATTTGTGGGAGGAATTTACGGACTGAAAAAACTCATCCAACTTGTAGACGAAAAACCTGAACGTCTTGCATTTGCCATGCACCCAACTTCCATGGACGAGTTATTTACCGTTGCAGATGCCAATCGGCTTATGCCGCCAAAATCTACATGGTTCGAGCCCAAATTAAGAAGTGGATTATTCATTCATAAAATAGAAAATTAAAGAATAAATATAGCAGATATGAGCTTGCACATTGACAGAATGCGATTATCGTGTTTAAATTGACGTGATATAGGAATCAATTTTCTTTATTTTCGGAAATTTATAATATAAAAGGAGATGTAAAAACATGGAACGTAATGCCCCTTGCTGGTGTGGCAGCGGAAAAAAATACAAAAAATGTCATATGCAGATCGAAGAAAAGATCAAACTTCACAAAGATAATGGTGAGATTGTTCCAAGCAGAAAAATTCTGAAGACACCTTATCAGATTGAAATGATTAAAAAGAGCGCTGCTCTTAATACTGCAGTTTTGGATGAAGTTGCAAAAAAAATTCACATCGGAATGAGCACTGCTGAGATTGACCAAATTGTTTATGACTACACAACGAAACACGGCGGAATCCCGGCGCCATTGAACTATCAGGGATTTCCTAAGAGTGTATGTACTTCACTCAATAACGAGATCTGTCATGGAATTCCGGATGAAAATATTATCCTGCAGGAAGGAGATATTATTAACGTAGATGTCTCCACGATTCTGGGCGGATTTTATTCAGATGCCTCTCGTATGTTCACCATGGGTAACATTTCTGAACGTGCACAACGGATCGTCAAAGTAACGGAAGAGTGTGTACAACGTGGTCTTGCAGCAGCAAAACCATGGGGTCATCTCGGAGACATTGCTGATGCAATCAACACACATGCGCAGGCAAACGGTTACTCTGTTGTAGAAGATATCGGCGGGCATGGCATCGGTCTTCAGTTTCACGAAGACCCATTTGTCAGCTATGTCACTCCAAAAGGAAGTGAGATGCTCCTTGTTCCGGGCATGATGTTTACAATCGAGCCGATGATCAATGAAGGAAGTCCTGACTTCTTTGTAGATGAAGACAACGATTGGACTGTATATACGATCGATGACGGGCTCTCTGCTCAGATCGAATACATGGTACTTGTGACAGAAAACGGCATTGAAGTATTAACCAAATAATCTTTTCACGTAAAAAACGCAGATGGTTTGCCGCCACCTGCGTTTTCTTTTGATATGATGTTGGGATCAGAAAGGCATCTTAAAATTCAATCATCACCTTAAATAAATCGCCATCCACATATAATTTGAATTTTCCTCCTTGCATCTCTGTCAAATCCCTTGCGATTGAAAGTCCCAAGCCACTTCCCTCGGTACTTCTCGACACATCTCCGCGAATAAACCGCTCTGTCAGTTCCTCTGCATCAATATTCAGTGGGTTTTCCGATACATTTTTCAGAGAAAATTCTACTCGTTTCTTCTCCGGATTTCCGCTGTTCTTTACACGCAGATCCGCATATACGCGGGTACCCGGCATCGCATATTTTGCCGCGTTATTGAAAATATTTTCCAGCACGCGCCACATTCGTCTGCCATCCACATGAACAATCGCCGGCTCTTCCGGAAGGGATGCTACAATCGTAAGATTCTTTGCCTCCATTTTCTCCGACATTTCTCCAATTGTCTGGTTTACCATCTCTACCAGATTCACATCCATCATTTCCAGCGTAATATTACCACTGCTGACCTTCGATGCCTCTACCACATCTTCAGTCAACGTTTTTAATCGCTGTGCTTTTGCCTCCAACACCTCCAGATAACCTTGTATCTTCGGATCTTCTGGTTCTTCCCGCTTCAGCAAGTCTACATAATTGATAATCGATGTCAGCGGTGTCTTAATATCATGAGACACATTTGTAATCAAATCCGTCTTCAGCCGTTCTCCTTTTACCGCCGCTTCCAACGCTTTATTCAAACCATCCCCTATCGTATTCACCAATTCAGCCATTTCCCGGCTCTCACCATGCATCTTTTCAACCTGAATCTGGTAATCTACATTTCCGGAAGCAATTTTTTCAATTCCTTTTTGAATTTTATTTTTTTCAATTGCTCCCCGAACTCCTACATAAAATGCCAACAGATCAACTGCTAGTGTCAGAATCATAAAGAATGTGTTTCCACTGGTAATCAATGCCAGCCAATGTACCGCAACAAAACAAACAATTACAATGACCGTGCGCAGACACACGTTTCGATGCATCCAAACTTCTTTAAATTTCTGATACAGCCAGAAAATCACACTGTTTTTCCAAATTGTTTTTCCTTTGATCCTGCGCACCAGACTCAAATAACCAATCAAGAATAATACTGCTGTCAATCCCGTGTAGATTGCAATAATCGCAACATCTACAACAGTCATCGTAAACATATAATACACCTGACCGGTATGGAAATGATATTCTGCATACGACATTTCTTGATAGCCGATTCCATTCCAGCTCATCCCCAAAAACCATGTCATCGCCAACCATGGAACAATAACTGCTACCGCTCCCAATGCTGTTTTCCATCGGTCATATCCGTTGAGGTGCAGCAGCTCATCTTCCGGACGTCGACCTGCACAAACGGTCAGCCACACCAGTGAAATAAGAAGGACGACTGTTCCTAAAATCACAAAGACAAATGCGGATGCCAGATATGGAGCATATTTTCCGTATTCCTTTTCTCCTGTATAGAACAAATCCTGAATTGGATATTTTGTGTCTACTGCTGCCACAAATACATACTGTTCGCTATTACCTTTATAGCCATCTATTAAACTTTTCCAATCTGACGCAGATACTTCCATATTAGATTCAAAATCTGCCAGTTTCGGTTTTACGATCACGTATTTTCCAAGCGCTTTCATTGCCTCTATACTTGTTTCCAGCTTTCCATAATCTGCATAGGCACTTTGATTTGTGTATACCTTTTTATTGTCAACATCCGCCATCAAATACTGTAAATTTGTATTCCCTTCTGCCCAGATACTTTCATCTTCCTGATACACAGCTAAATCATTATCAACTGAAGTTAATGTAAATTCCAGTGCCTGAAATACTTCTTCTAATTTTCCATTTAATTCTGGCCTTTGATTCACCACTTCCAAGACATTGCTTGCGCCCTGCGGAGTTTTCAGTTCTTCGATTCCACTTTGGAATGGCCAAAATTCTCGATAGAGTACTTTTCCTTCTGAATCTTGGATCAGCAAATTCTCGCCATAGTAATCCATAGAGGAAAAACCATTTTTCAACATTTCAATCATCATACCGTTCCATGTTGTTTCACTATGTGAGTTTTCCTCATCCTGAATCCTCTCAATCTGCAGGTCTCCGTTTTTTAGTAAACTCTCAAACTCCTCCAAATAGTAATAATGATACGTTCCATCTGTGTTCTCACAGACAACAATATCTGTGTCCTTATTTTCACCGGACACATACTGCCTGCCCCAATCACCTAATTCCTCCAATGTGTAGGCAAGACCGGAAATGTTTTTTCCTGTGATTTTTCTATTTTCTTCATATTTTAGTACGTCTACAATCCGATTTGGATCATAAGTTCCGTCTTCTGTTTCAATTCTTTTTCTTGCAGTAATCTCATCCAGAACATTATAAATTGCATCCTGCATACGACTTGCAAATACGGCCGAATCTTCATAACTTTGTGTTTGAAACTGCACAATCTCACTGGGACTGACATTTCCCTCGCCTTGATAACCAATCAGTAAAACAGCATTCAGACTCAGGATAATCGCAGATACGATCGCCGTTCCTGTCAGTATCGCTTTTGCAAGCGTGCTTCGGTACCATTTTTTCATACTCAATCACCTATCCATTTTTCTCAATCTTATATCCGACGCCCCAGACAACCTTCAGATACCGAGGGTCCTTCGGATTAATCTCTATCTTTTCCCGGATATGACGGATATGTACTGCTACAGTGTTATCCGCCCCAATCGCATCCTCATTCCAAATCGATTCATAAATCTGATTAATAGAAAATACTCTCCCTTGATTCTTCATTAATAATAATAAAATGTTATATTCAATTGGTGTTAATTTTACACTTTCTCCATCTACTGTCACTTCTTTCAGATCATCGTTGATCCGCAGACCACCAACTTCATAAATCTGATCCGATGTCTCCTTTGCAGTTCCGCCCAGCTGGGTATAGCGACGCAGTTGAGACTTTACCCTTGCGATTAACTCCAACGGATTAAACGGCTTTGTCACATAATCATCAGCTCCTACATTCAATCCCAAAATCTTATCCACATCTTCTGACTTTGCCGACAAAATAATGATCGGAATGCTGTGCTTTTCCCGAATCTTCAATGTCGTCCGGATTCCATCCAGCTTCGGCATCATCACATCCAAAATCAACAGATGTACTTCTTCTGTTTCCAATATCTTCAATGCCTGCTCCCCATCATACGCCTTCAAGATATGATAGCCTTCCTGACTAAGATATATTTCAATTGCCTCTACTATTGCCTTGTCATCATCACAAACTAATATATTGTACATTTCTCATCACCTCCCTTACAGTATACATGATATCAATGAAATTTTAAGGAGGTTTAGGGAAAATCTTATGAAATTATTAATTCTATTAATTTTTCTAAGATTCAAGTATTTCACACAGAGCTAGAAATAGCGGTTTTATGGGATTCCTTATAATTTGCTCCGTTATGAAAATGGGCTTGATTTCGTCAACTAGTGTTTTACTAGTGTTACTCTCCATTAAGTTACTAGTGCTACTCTACTAGTGTTAGTATGGCTTTCTGGAACTGCTGCAGCTCCCCGATTTTATAGGTCAACCCGCTCATTTTTGCACCGGCTGCTTTGCGTCTCGTCTTGCTGACATTCTTAATCGCCTTATATGCCGTCAAATCCGTATACCCTTCATGATTCTTCATCCTATCACCGCCTTCTCTACTTCACTTGTCCATGTCCGCTGAAAGCTCTGAACGCCTACATGATGCACCGGGGCAGCAGACAGATACTGTTCATAATACGCCCGGAATTTCCTACTGCGGCTCGGGGCTCTTAAATTCCTCAACGCCTTATCATTTATGGTCCTTGCTCTGTCAATAGATAATCCCTGTCGTTCTCCGGTCTCTCTCAGTGTCAGCCCGTCCATATAACGGCAGCGTACTACCTTCGCCTGTTCCACTGGAAGAGAATCGACCGCAACCCACAACTCTCTTTTCATGCATTCCCGGTCAAGCCTGCTGATGCAGTCCTCTTCCAGATTCTCACCAGATGCTACCATATCCTCTATAGTCAGCTCTTCGCCCTCGTCTCCTATCGGTGCGCTTAGGCTTTGTATTTGCTCCATTCTGGCATTGTTCTGTATTGCGTGCAGTTTCTCCCGTTTCACTCCCAAAAGGGCGCACAGCTCGCTCTCGGAAGGCTCAGCACCGTAATACTTCCAGTATTCATTACGCATTTTCTTGTATTTCCGGATTTCTTCTCTTGCACCAACCGGAATGCGCACCACACTCCCGCAGTTGTCTATATACCGCCTCATAACCTGCCGGATCCAGAATGCAGCATAGTTGATAAACGGCATCCCTTTATCCGGCTCATAATGGCGCACCGCCTCACACAGACCGAAATACCCTTCTTGTTTCAAGTCCTCTATTTCCGCATAACTTGAATACTTCACTGCCATCTTGCCGATAAAGCCTTGATTCTGCTCCCAGAGCTCTAACATATTGCCGGCAACATTCTCTCCGGCTTGAATTCGTATAGTCAGTTGTTCGTTCGTCATGGTACGCCGCCTTTCAAAAATACCCCAGACGCAAGGATACAATCGCCCGGGGTACCTTTATCAAATTATTAGATATTTGCTTTTATACGGTTTTATCTTCCACGTAATAGATTGCAATCTTCTTATTGTCCAGAACGAATGCATCATAGCAGATGCGCCCTTCTACCAGTTCCCCACTGATTCCCGGCGGATCCTGATGGATTTTATAATCATCCAGTTTAGTCGGCGCTACCGTTGCCACCGGATGTGCAATCATGAATCCCATTTTTGCCGGCATCCGCTTACTTGGAACCTTCACAACATCCATACCGTCCACCATTGCAATGACGCCCTTCAGTCTCTGCTCAGCCGATACATCACAATCAAGGTTCAAATCCGGATTTTTTTTCATCAGTCTGTACACGTGAGGTGTAACGGTCAGCACTCGGCCAACATCTGGAACGGATGCATCATCTAACAACTCTGTGCCTTTGATGATTTCATCATAAATATTTTCCGCTGTCAGAGCGACATCTGTTACTTTTGTGCCTGCCCCCTCTGCCATGACCTTGTAGGTGTATGCATCCACTTCCGGGATGATAACCTCACGTTGCTGTCTGGCCAATGCTGAGGCTCCGGACAGCACGCCGCCGGTTTCGTCCTTATCCAGCTTATCAATTACAAATGTGAAAGAACGATCCTTCTTGAGCGTAAGGTCTTCCAGTGTATTCCCTAAGCTGCCTAACGCACCATACCGGGAATCGTTTCCACCGCTGCCGTTTCTGTCATAATCATTCATTTCTACAGTATTCACCTTGTGCACTCTGATTGTATGGGCTCCTGTCCAATCAAAATCGTCATTCGTCAATAAAGACTTCTTACTCTCTGATGTGAACATTTCATCAACGTGCTTGGTAAACTTCGTTGTCAAATTCACTGCCATTTTATTTTACCTAATAACGTGCTTTCGGTGCGAATGCCTCCGCAATTGGGTCTTTTGCATTTCCTGCTCCTACTTTCGGAGCATTTCCGGAAAGCCTCCGCTTATACTCCTGCTGCATAGCCTCACGAAATACGTCCGTTACTTCTCTGTAGCTCTGCTCAAAATCTTCTTTGCTGCTATAGTTCATCACCATAGCAAGAGAAGACGGAAATCCGTCATTTATCAACGCATCTTTTGCGTCAGCCATAAGCTCCCGCTTTAGCACGTCCCTTTCCCTTTTCTCTATTTCATTCTCTTGCTGTTCTCCTATGAACAGTTTTTGCATTCTCTGTCTTTCAGCGGCAATCTTTTTGGCTACAATTTTATCAACATCCGCATCTGTGTACTTTTTTTCCGGCTCAGATGCTGGCTCTTGTCCTTCCTTATTGCCCTGATTCTCTTCCTTTGTTTCGGCTGTGGAAGTTCCAGCATCTTCTGCGCCACTCTCGCCCTGTTCTGCGGTACCATTTTCCGCAAATAACTGTAATCTTTTCATATTCTGATCCCTTTCGATTTTACGCCTCCCGGCTTATTCACAGTTTTACGTGTTGCCGCACATTTTACAAAGCAAATAAAAAAGCGCGAAAACAATCTATAGACCTTTGTCCATAAATCATTCCCACGCCATACATAAGGCTTGCACTCGAAAAACCAGCGAAAAAAGTGCGGTACTTGTATTTTATTCTATTTGCTCTACTACAATTATAACATGCAACTTCATCAACTTCAATGAATTATTCTTTATTACCGTATAACTTTTCCGTAGCCCTCTTCTGTTTACCGTATGCTCTTTTATATCTTCCGTTTGCTGGCTGTCTCTTCCAGTCACTTACAAGCGGACGAAGACGCTCTTCAATTTCGTCAATCTCTTTTTCGTCCGTATATGATACCTTGACTTTCACGCTCATTTATTCACCTTCTTCTCTGGATCATTAAGAATCAGACAAAGCGTATCAGATGCAACAGGGTACATCTTCCTAACACCCCTATGAAATACGCCTGCCGGAATCCTAGAACGCTTTGTAACTGTACAGATGTGTCCCTCTGTCCCGTATAGTTCCACTTGTAAATTTTCATCAATTAGACTTAAAATATTGCTTATTCTTACCATGTTTTTTCTTCCTCCATATTTTTCAAATCCGAGTATTTCCGAGTATTTTTTTTCAAATGTTAGCAATTGTTAGCATTTCCACATGCAATAGTTTCTAAAACTGGGGTTTTCTGGAGTGATTTTCACGTACAATAACTTTAAAAACCCCTAGTTTTCCCTAGTAATCTTCTTATCGTGCCACGTCTGACGTTGCCGCATCTCAGTGACAAGGATAGCTTTCACATTCTTTTAATTTGCTCTGGCAGTATTGCAGCACACCGGAGCACCGCTCTATTTTAGGTTATTCGCTCTTACTGCCGCCCGGTTCTGGTGTTGGCGCACCGTTCCCGGGAAGGCAGCAGATATTATTTCATTCCGATCAACAACGGTCTATGCCGATCAGTGAAGTAAAACAACTTCTTTAGATACTCTCTGCACGCATCATATTTACTCTGGTAGCTTAGCAGCGTAATTTTCACCATATTATAAGTATCAACGTCCATCTTCAACAGCTCTGCTACCGTTTTCGTAACTATCTTGTTAACTTCTTCTCTATCTGTCATAACACTCTTCCTTTCGTGTTCAATCCATGTTATTATGTACCTGTCCTTTCATAATGCCCGCCAGCATTTAAAGGATATATATGCCCTGTCTGGTTCGCCAGATGGGGCGGTTTTGTTTAGTCAGTGTCTACCTGTCCGGCAATCCGTAGGAAATTGTATCCCTGTTTCTGATAATGTCGCGGCGGTGCATATCCTACGCATTCTGATAACTGCTCTACCGGTGCACTCATACTGATCAACGTGCTGTTGATGTCTTCCAGAACGTCAGCGATACGCTCAAGCCTACTACAAATCATCATCTTCACAACAAAATCATTTTCGATTCCATCCTTTTCGTACGCCTTTTTGAAATCAATGCTTTCAATATCTACGCCAACTACCTCACTCAACATTTTCCTAAATTCTTCTACCATTTTTTTCTCCTTTCTTGTGCGAGGGCAAAAAGGGCATTTTTTTTCAAATTCATATATATATACATAATACACACGTATATATAGGCTTTTTCTTTCATGTGTAATGAATATAGCGTTAAAACTGCCCTAAATGCCCTGAGTTAATCAAACACTATTCTGTTGCTCCGTTCAAAGCGGATATCTATATCATTAAAATAGAAGATTCCGTCACTCTTCGCCGGGTGATACCCTTTTATCTTCATACTCTTAAAAAACGCCTGTTTTCCTAGTGGTGTGCGTGTTTCTCTTATGCAATATGAATTATAATAAGCGTATAAATCAGCCCTTTTTATTTTGTGATTTTTGCATTCTTCGACCATATCCGCAATAAATGCCGCCACCGTATCTGATTCTATTTTTAGGGCATTTATTTCTTCCAAATTGCCCTCACTCTCGAACAATTTGCCCTCTATAAATGCCCCCTTGATAGCAGAAATGCACCCACTTATCACCGTTTCAATTTCTGATTCTTCTGCAAGTTTCGCTTTTAAGTTCGGGATATAATCCCCCGATTCCGAAAAACCTACTATCAGCAACCGCCTATAAAATCCGTTGCTTTTCTCGTCCAGAACTTTCGGTAACTCATTGCATGAAAACAGCATTTTTGCATGATTACGAAAGAAAAAAATCGCACCGCCCTTATATTCTCCCTTTATTGCATCATCTCCTGTCAGTTGCTTGATAACTCCAGTGTCTGTAAGCGCTGAATTTGTCATATCTCCACATGTATTTAGAATCTTCAACAATAGACTGGCTGTTGTAAAGCGATCGCTTAATTGCTGCAATGGTATACTGCAGGTATTTTCTCTCCCTACCATATCCGTAGTAAAATTGATAATTGTACTCTTTCCAGATTCCCCCAGTCCATACAAAATCATAAATTTCTGAAAAGTCACGTCCTTCGTCATACAGTACCCCATAAATTCAAACAGCATCCGCTTGTTATCATTATCCGGGATTCTGCTTTTTATAAATTCGTAAAAAGTTGATTTTGTTATATCTAATCCGGGTATATAATTGTGTGGTATCTGGCTTATAGATAGGTATTTCGGTGAATGTTCATGCAATTCCCCCGTTAAAATGTCTAGCATTCCATTTTTAAAATTAATCCAGTGCGCCGGGTATTTATTTACATTTTCTGCATCTACTGCTAATCTATGATTTATCATTATCAGTGCGTATACTCGATTGATTTTTGTAATCGTAACCAAATTCGGAAAAATCATTGATTTGATTAAATACTTCAATATACTTCCATCTTCATCCCGTTTATAGACCCCATTTTTATATAAGTATGGCTTTCCTGCAATAGTGATAATATTCTCGTGTTCTACTATGTAAGACGCTATTTTATCGTCTATAATATCATACGGTCCATTCTTACCAATCTTGTGGAAGTCCTCTAAAAATGTATCGTTTGTGTTTTCTTCCTGTTCTATCATCCTTTACAATATTCACTTCCTTCCTCTCAAAATTCTGTTTTCTTAGCCATCCAGCGCAATTCTTCATGCTCTTCTCATGATTGTATTCCCACTCGACTTTTATAGCTGCATAGTAGTTTCTGGCATTTGTGCAGCCTAAGAGCTCCATTCTGGCCAGCATATCATCAGCATACCCAGGCGTTGAAATATCATAGGCTAAGATATTCAAGAACGTTCTTTTTGTAAGTTTCATTCCCGGCTTGATGGATTCCTTGAATGTCTGCCGGGTCGGCAGTTCCGGGCTTTTGCATTCACCTTTGAACATTCCAGTGAAGTCTCCGGAAAGCTCCGCCTCTGCCATATCCATTTTAATTTTCTCCATCAACTCATCTGGTGGCGGTCCAAACCAAGAACAGGCTGGAAGATTCACGCCGCCGACTTCTATTAAACCGGTATGATCGTAGAATTTGCTATACCACGCCATCAGCTTTCACCTGCTGCCCTTCCAGCCGTTCATAATCAATCACGTCTTCCGGTTCAATACACAAAGCCTTGCACACTCTCCCGAAACGCTCTAATTTGACAAAGTACCCTCTACGCATTCGGTAGACAATATTAACGCTGACACCTGCTTTATCGGCGATTTCCTGTGGTGTCATACAACTCTTAACCATTGCCGATATAATAACCTGTACTTTTGCGCATACCAATTTTATCACCTAACCCTTCATTTTCTCTTTCCGATACTCTGATAACGCCCGCCAGCGTTCCTACATTTCAATGATTTCAGTTACATTTACGCCAAGACTTTTGGCTATTTTGCCAACTGCCCTCGGCGTTACGCTCTTCTGATTCAGAATCATCGCATAACGCTGCCGACTAATCCCGGCACGCTCCGCAGCCTGTCCAATAGTCAAACCACTGTTCGCTAAAGCGATTTCAAATTTCTTGTTGTCGATTGTCATTTGTTCTCACCTCTCTTTTTAATTCACATTTATTGAATTTTCACTTATATATTACTTCACATTTTTTGAATTGTCAACAACGAATTCACTTTTTTTGAATTTACCATTGAATAAAATTAAATAATATTGTATTGTTATTATGAGGAGGTGCATTATGTCTGAAAAAGAAATAAACGAGATTTTTACAACTAGACTAAGAGAACTACTTACAAAGAACGGTATGACATACAAACAACTAGGGGCGGCCCTCGATATAAAACCATCTGCAATATCAATGTGGAACTCTGGCAGAAGTTTGCCAAGAATTGATATGATTGAAAAAATAGCAAAATATTTCGGCGTTTTACCGTCTTATTTAATGGGATGGGATCCTGTGAGTGATGAGGAAATAGGGGAAGTTTTTTACAACAATATGCAACAACCGATCAGCACCTTCGCCGCACACTTTGACGGTGATGAGTACACAGATGAAGAATTAGAAGAAATACGGAAATTTGCAGAATTTGTTAAGAGTAGGAGAAAATAAATAGTATTCCCCGGATGTCCTGGATCAGGACAAGCGTACCTAAAAGTACGCTGGTAAAATACTTCTAACCGAGGGGTTTTTCCCTTCGTACGTTTTTCGAACGAAAGGGAAACAGAGCAATGCAAAGAAGATAAATAGTATTCCTCATTGGAAAGAAACTAGAACTGCTTTAAAAGGTCGCAGAACACGACCATAGAACATTGACTATAATGTATTTACCTAGGGAGCCGATGAGGTGCTATACCAGCTACCGGACGCATTGAAAGGAGCTGGTAATATGGTTACATATAATGACTTATTTACATTTGTACTAATGATTGTTGCAATCATCACTCTTGTAAAGAGCTTTTATGACAAACATAAAAAATAATCGCCCCAGCTCTGGTAAAGTAAAGGCGATTATCTTTTAATTCCTATATTCCCCGGAGCGGATAGGTTTCGGCTATCTTCTCCAGTTGTCTTGTTAAGTACATTATAGTCAATTCAATCAAATATGTCAAATAAATCTCCGATACTCTGATAACGCCCGCCAGCGACCAGAAAGGAGATAACATGGCACTAACAACTTGCCCGGAATGTTCCGGGACTGTATCTGACAAGGCGTATACTTGCCCCCATTGCGGTTTCCCACTGCAAGGCAAGGCAATTGTACCCCCTGTGGTAAAAAGAACCGGGAAACGCCGCCCGAACGGCTCTGGAACTATTGTGTACCGAAAAGGGAACTACCGGAACCCGTATCAAGTTCGAGTAAATACCCGGATTGACTCTCGTGGTTATCCAAAATATGACGTACTCGGCAACTACCCGGACCGGATAACTGCAAGCATTGAGCTTGCGGAATTTAACAAGGATCCTTTCGACCCACAAAATCGAAAGAAAACATTTTCACAAGTATTTGATGCATGGTACCAGTGGAAGTACAAACAGCCCGTAGATTCTCCAGAGAAAAAGACCAGCGCGCAATACTGTTGTACTGCTGCCTTTAAAAAGTGTGATGTGCTGCATAATAAGGTCATGGCAGAAATCCGCTCCATAGAGCTCCAGACAATTCTCGATCGGAGTGACCTGTCTCACTCTATGCTTGAGCATATCAAGACTTTATTCAATCAAATGTATCTCTTTGCCATGCAATTTGAAATTGTATCAAAGAACTGTTCGGAATTTGTAAGCATTGGAAAAGAGGACGATACAGAAAGCGGCGTGCCTTTCACTAAGGATGAAATTGCGCTGCTCTGGAAGAACAAGGATGCGCCTTTTGTAGATACCATCCTTATATACTGCTACTCTGGTTGGCGCATTAACGAACTGGCCAGAATGCCGCTTGATGATATTGATTTAGACAGCAGAACATTCACCGGTGGTTTAAAGAACCGGTACAGCCGTAACCGTACCGTACCGATTCATTCAAAGATATATGACATGGTAAAAGCTCGATACAATCCCAAATTCAAGAGCCTTATCTACCATGACGGCACACAGAACATTTCAGAGAATAAATACCGGGAATACTTCACCAGTGCACTGAAAGCCTGTGGAATCACCACAGAACACACTCCCCATGATTGCCGGCATACTTGCAACAGTCTATTATACGACGCCAAAGTGGACAGAGTAGCACGATACAAAATTATGGGGCACACCGGAAAAGATATCAATGAAAAAGTATATACCCATTTGACTACTGAACAGCTCCGGGATGCAATTGAAAAAATTTAAAATAAGCCATGAATACAGCTATGACCGTTGTGCTCATGGCTTTTTCATTAGTCTTATCATTAGTACCACAAAAATAGAAAATCACCGTATTTCCGCCGGTTCTTCGATTTTTTTCATTATGAAATTATTAATTTAGCTTTCTTTTTCTTATTAAAATGCATATATAATATAGATACTTATTTTATGAAAGAAGTGTGTTTATGAGTTTCAAAGGACTTGATGTCAGTAAATATCAAGGCACTATAGATTGGTCACAAGTAAAAGCAGCCGGCTATGACTTCGCCATGCTCCGCGCCGGATATGGATTTAATACAATAGACCCGCAATTTCAAAGAAATGCCTCTGAATGTAATCGTCTGGGAATCCCCATCGGTGCCTACTGGTTCTGCTACGCACTCAATCCCGCCATTGCTGTTCAAGAGGCCAACGGATGTCTGAATGCAATTTCCGGTTATCGACTGGATTATCCTGTTTGTTACGATATCGAACAAGATTCCGTTAATTACGCCGCTCAAAATGGTGTTTCAATTACTCCATCTCTCGCGACTGATATCGTCACTGCCTTCTGTAACCATATCGAAGAACAAGGTTACTATGCCATGTTTTATACAAATAAGAACTTTCTAAATACCTATTTTCCTGCTGACTTCTCTTCGCACTTTGCACTTTGGTATGCCTATTATACAAATACATTCGATGGTACGAATTGCGGAATCTGGCAGTACACAAATCAAGGACGTGTTCCCGGAATTTCAGGAAATGTGGATTTAGATATTGGATTTATTAATTATCCTGCCGTTATCCGAAATGCCGGCTTGAATCATCTGGATGGCAGTATTCCTTCGCCGCCTTCAGATATAAATTATACTACCTATGTGATCCAGCCCGGAGACACTTTAAGTGAAATCGCCCAAAGATTTGGTACTACCACACAAGCACTGGCACAGCTAAACGGTATTTCCAATCCAAATCTTATTTATGCGGGAAACACCTTGAAAATTCCGGAAACTACTTCCCCTCGCTACTATACGATTCAACCGGGAGATACTTTAAGCGGAATTGCCCAGAAATTCGATACCACCGTTCAGGCGTTGGCACAGGCAAATGGAATTTCAGACCCCAACCTCATTTATGCAGGAAGAACAATTCAAATTCCATAATTGGAACTTTTTTAAAAAAAACAAAGATTCTTTCTTTTTGCTTAATAAATCTAACATACTTTGAACACAATTTCTGGATATACTAATTATCAGATAGTTGATAAAACAACTATCTCCCCCCTCATAAACGTGAACCCACTCCGGGGAACACACCCCGGAGCTTCACGTAACTCTCATTCCTTTGTATAATTATAAAACAACAAAAAACTCGCACCCTTGCAAAAAGGCTTGCGAGTTTTTGCGTTGTTTCTTATTTATTTTTTTCTTGGAGTTTAGATTTTGATAATATTTTTTTCTTTTCTTTTATTGTTACAACATATTTTAGACACATTTATTGGATATACTAATCTCAGATAGTTGATAAGACAACTATCTCCCCCCTCATAAAGTATTGACATCCAGGGGGAAACCTCCGGATGTCGCACTTTACTCTCATTCCTTTAGATAACTATAAAAACAACGAAACCCGTTAGCCAATGGTTAACGGGTTTTCGCTGTGTACTTTTTGTGATAGAATATAGCAATACATGAATGAGGTGATCAGATATGATAATTGATTTAATTACAGATGCTGCAATAGACAGTCTGCGACTTTTTCCTTTTCTTTTCCTTGCATTTCTAATATTGGAACTATTGGGAAAATATTCCGGACGCTTAAACAAGACAATGCTGATCCGTTTTCGAAAAGCAGGTCCGCTTCTCGGTGGATTGCTCGGCTGCATCCCTGAATGTGGAATTCCAGTACTTGGAGCAAATCTTTTTACATCCTCTCTGATTTCTCCGGGTACATTACTGGCAGTTTTTCTTTCCTCTTCTGACGAAGCTATCTTGCTTTTGCTTGGTATGCCGGAAAAATCAGATATTATCCCAGCTTTACTTATTTGCAAAGGAATCATTGCAATTGTTTGCGGATATCTTGTTGATTTTTTCTTCGCCAAACATTTTGAAACTGCAGAAGACGCCAATCCTTTAGAGCATCATACGGGCTGCTGCCACCACCATCACAACATCTTTGTGCATGCACTGCAGCATACCTTTAACTTGTTCTTCTATATTTTTATATTCAATCTGGCGTTGAATCTGTTATTAAATTTGATTGGATTTACAAAACTGGCTTCTCTTCTATTGAAGAATTCTATTTTCCAACCAATCCTTACTGCAGTGATCGGATTGATTCCAAACTGTGCTGCATCAATTTTACTTACGCAACTTTTTGGAGAAGGAATTTTAAGTTTTGCATCCCTTGTTTCCGGTCTTTGTGCAAGCACCGGACTTGGCTTATTTGTTCTCTTTAAAACATGTCCGGATAAAAAGCGTATTTTTAAAATACTTGGTGCACTATTCGGATGTTCTGTTGTGGCAGGTATTCTTCTCTCTCTGTTATTTTAATGATACAGATTTTGAAATTTCTTTTTTACTTTTTTTCTTACGAAATAATAGCAGATTACCTGCAGGATAATTGTTACAAGCCAGGATGCCGGATAGGAAATAAAGAGTACGTCTAATTCACGATGTTTTGGGAATATCCAGAAGATCCAGACCACTCTTGTACCCACTGTTCCGATTACGGACAATAACATTGGGACTGCAGAATATCCCATGCCTCGCAATGCTCCCGGGAACAGATCCATCAATCCACACATGAAATACGTAACTGTTGTATACAACAGGATCTCCATTCCACATTGGATCACGGCCTGATCTGATGTATATATCTTCAGGAGCTCCGGTCCAAATATATAAGATCCGCCTCCCAGCAATATAGATACTATAACAGATAATAAAATACAGTTTCTCAGCACTTTATCCATTCTCTTCCATTTTCCAACCCCATAATTTTGGCTGGTAAAGCTCATACATGCCTGTGTGATCGAATTTACTGAAGCAAACAAAAAACCAAAAATATTGTTGGCTGCTGTATAGCCTGCCATTGCTACAGAACCAAATGAGTTTACTGAAGACTGTAACAATACATTGGAAAAATTAATTACTGTACTCTGGATTCCAGCCGGAATTCCTACCTGAAAAATCTGTTTCAGACAATCCCACTTCAGCACCAATTTGGAAAAACGCAGTTGATAACAACTGTCGGTTTTGTATAAACACCGGAGCACCAGAATACACGAAATCATTTGTGCAATGACCGTTGCAATCGCAACTCCTGCAACACCCAGATGGAACACGATCACCAGGAGCAGATTTAAAAGAGCATTTGTAATTCCGGCTATGATCAGGAACATCAATGGTCGTTTAGTATCTCCAATCGCTCTTAAAATGGCCGCACCGTAGTTGTACATCATAAAGAAGGGCATTCCCGAAAAGTAAATTCTCATATAAAGCGTAGATTGTTCGATTACATCTGCCGGAGTGTCCATCAATTCCAGAGCCCCTCTTGAAAACAGAAGGCCCACAAATACCATAACGACTCCGCTAATCAACGCAAATGTGATTGCTGTATGTACTGTTTCTGACATTTCTCTTTCGCGATTTGCAGCATAGAAACGTGCGGCCAAAACATTTGCGCCAAGAGAAACTCCAATAAATAAATTGGTAAAAACATTGATCAATGCGGTTGTAGAACCAACCGCTGCTAACGCATGACTTCCTGTAAATCTTCCGACAACGATAATATCAACTGCATTAAACAACAATTGTAAAATACCGGACAACATCAGTGGTATGGAAAATGAAATTAATTTATCCATAACCGAGCCATTACACATATCGATTTCATATCGATTTTTCTTTTGTTTTGATAAACTCACTTTACATTCCCTCTATTCTTTTCATTAAAAATTCATTCCTTATTTTTCTACCGACATTATAGTATAGCGTAAAAAACCCCTAAATATAAGAGCTTTTTTAATTTTCTTATATTTAAGGGTCTTCGCATTTTATTTTGATTCTATCTTTTCATTATATCCGACTTTTCAACCAATCATAAAGATCTGCATATACCTGCTGACGATCTGTCTCATTTAGTAATTCATGCCGATCTCCCGAATAAAGCCGCAAACTAACATCTTCGATTCCTGCTTTTTTATATCGCTCAAAAATCTTCCGCACACCTTTTCCAAACTTTCCAACCGGATCTTCGGATCCTGCTGCCAACAAAATCGGCAGATGCTTCGGAATCATAAATGCGCTTTCCTTTTTACTAACCTGCTGCAAACCACCAAGCATATGGTAATAAGCATTTACGGTAAAAACAAAGGAACATAATGGATCATTTATATATTTTTCCAAGTGCTCTGCATCACTTGTTACCCAATCTGCTCGTGTCAGTGCCGGTTTAAACTTTCGATTGAAGGAACCTGTTACTAATGTATCAACTAACTTGCTTCTATAATGACCGCTCTTTACTAATGAAAGAAATTTACATAAGATTCTTCCACTACACAGTGCAGCCTTTGAACGCTCTGCTACTACTCCTAACAGAATAACTCCACTCAGTCCATTTCCATAAACCTGCATATACTGACGCATTAAAATAGATCCCATACTATGTCCCAACATGAAATATGGAACATCCGGATATTTTTTTGAAATACGAGTACGAAGTGCATGCATATCTGCAATCAGACATGCATTACCGTTTTTCTTATGAAAATATCCGTACTCTGACTTACTCTGAACAGATTTTCCATGTCCTAAGTGGTCGTTTCCAACAATATAAATTCCCTTTTCACACAAATAATTTGCAAACTCATCATAACGGTCGATATATTCTACCATACCGTGTGCCAGCTGAAGAACTGCTTTTACTTCTCCTTCCGGCTTCCATACAATTGTATGAATTTCAGTATTTCCATCCTTTGATGGAAAATAGAACTCGTCTTTCATGTCACTCTCTACCTATCATCTAATTTTATATATTCACGATACGGTGCAAGCGGTTTGTATGCCGGACGAATGATCTTGTCAACATTTTTCAGCTCTTCTAAGCGGTGTGCACTCCAGCCAACGATACGCGCTGCTGCAAAAATCGGTGTATACAACGCCGGTGGTAAATCCAGCATGCTGTAAACTAATCCACTGTAAAAATCAACGTTTGCATTTACACCTTTGTAAATCTTACGCTTCTCACCAATAATCTTCGGTGCCATTTCTTCTACTTTTGCATAAAGTGCATATTCATGTTCTCTATTTTTTTCTTTTGCAAGCTGTTGTACAAATTCTTTAAAGATATCTGCACGTGGGTCAGAAACAGAATAAATCGCATGACCCATTCCATAGATCAATCCCTTACGGTCAAATGCCTGCTTATCCAGCAACGCTTCCAGATATGTTCGAATCTGTGATTCATCTTCCCAGTCAGTCAGGGTATTCTTCATATCTTCAAACATCTGTGTTACTTTAATATTCGCACCACCATGCTTTGGTCCCTTCAAGGACGCCATAGCAGCAGCAATGGTGGAATATGTATCAGTTCCTGAAGATGTTACCACGTGGGTTGTAAATGTTGAGTTGTTACCACCGCCGTGATCCATATGAAGAACAAGTGCCATATCTAAAATCTTAGCTTCCAACTGCGTATACTTACGATCTTCTCTCAACATCATCAAAATATTCTCTGCTGTAGATAAGGTCGGATCCGGCGCATAAATATAGAGATCTTTTCCTCTTCTGTAATTATATGCATGATAGCAATATACCATTAACATCGGGAACTGACTGATCAAATTCAAGCACTGACGAAGTACATTTGGAATCGTCGTGTCATCCGCCTTCATATCATAGGTATATAACTGCAAAATACATCTTGAAATACCGTTCATCATATCTCTGCTCGGCGCCTTCATAATTACATCGCGCACGAAGTTCGGAGGAAGCATTCTCCGCGCTACAAGCAGCTCTTGAAACTCTTTTAGCTCTGCACTTGTCGGAAGTTCTCCAAAAAGCAACAAATATGCGGTTTCTTCAAATCCCGGATGATGTGCATCCAAGAATCCTTTTACGATATCCTTGATGTTATATCCTCGATAATAAAGATTACCGGCACAAGGAACTTCTTCACCGTTTACAATTTTCTTTGCACATACATCTGAGACATTAGTCAAACCGGCGAGTACACCCTTACCATTTAAATCACGAAGACCTCTCTTAACATCATACTTCGTATACAAGTCTCGTTCTATTGCATTGTTCTCTTCGCACTTCTGAGCAAGCTCCATGATCTTCGGAGTATTCTGAAAAATCAAGCTGTCGATATCTTTCTGCATGCAATCATCCTCCTTTTTTTGTAATAACTCTTTTTATTATACTAAAAACCGAAGTCTGATACAATAATTTGGTCTATTAAAAATTTATGAACTACATTCACTTTTTCCGAGTATATTACTTAATTTCGCAAATTCTTCCAACGACAATGCTTCTCCGCGCACACTCGCACCTTTTCCGAGAGCCTCGATTGCCTGTTCTATCTCCTCTTTTGTAAAGTGAAGCTCCGGTGAATTTTTCAAACCATTTGCTAATGTTTTTCTGCGTTGATTAAAAGATGCCCGAATAATCCGAAACATCAATTTTTCATCGTCCACCTGAACCGGTGGCTCTTCATACCGCTCCAGACGAATCACTGCAGATCCCACCTTTGGCCGGGGCATAAAACAATTCGGCGGAACATTCGCAACGATATACGGGCTCGCATAATACTGAACTGCAAGTGACAAAGCCCCATAATCCTTTGTTCCCGGTCCAACCTGCATCCGGTCTGCCACCTCTTTCTGAACCATTACCGTAATACTCTTCAGCGGCACATGATTTTCAAACAGTCCCATAATAATCGGCGTAGTAATGTAGTATGGAAGATTAGCAACAACTTTGATCGGTCGTCCTCCGTTTTCTTCTTCTGCAAGTTTTGCGATATCTACTTTTAAAACATCCTCATTGATGATCTGTACATTCTCATAACCATCTAACGTATCTTCCAGAATCGGAATCAACGCTTTGTCGATTTCAACTGCAACAACCTTTCCCGCAGCGCAGGCAAGATACTGGGTCATTGTTCCGATTCCCGGCCCGATTTCCAATACCATATCATCCTTTGTAATCTCTGCGGAGCGGATGATCTTATCCAGCACATGTGTATCAATCAGAAAATTCTGTCCAAACTTTTTCTGAAATGTAAAATTATACTTTTGAAGTACCGCAATCGTATTCTGTGGATTTCCCAAGGTAGGTTCTTTCATATGCTTTTCCTCTTTCCTTCACTTATCAAACGCTTATCAAACGCTTATCAAATCTGATAAAACGCTTTTGCATTAGCCTCTGTTATCTGAATCACTTCTTCCGTTGTCATGTCTTTTAACTCTGCAATTGCTTTTGCAACATTTTGCAGATAAATAGAAGAATTTCGTTTCCCACGATTCGGTTCCGGCGCCAGATACGGACAATCTGTTTCCAACACGAGATGTGAGATCGGCACTGCCTGTACAACTTCTTTTAATTTACGCGCATTCTTAAACGTCACTACTCCGCCGATTCCTAGCAGATACCCCATCTTCACGTATTCTTCTGCCATTTCCTCCGAATACGAATAACAGTGAATAATTGCCTTCATCCCTTGTCCATATTCTTTTAAAATCTGCATCGTATCCGCCGCAGCCTCCCGGCTGTGGATATTCACAGGAAGCCCCAGCTTTCTTGCCAGTTCCAGCTGTCGGATAAACCATTTTTTCTGGATATCATGGCTCTCATTGTCCCAATAATAATCCAGCCCGATTTCTCCTACAGCAACCATCTTTTCTTCTTGCAGCAGTCTCTCCATCTCCTGAAAGCGGGCTTCATCAAGCGCACCGACCTCATCCGGATGCACTCCGATCATCCCATACAGGAACGGATACTGCTCCGTTAATTTCAAAACCTTTTGCCAGGATTCAACCGTTGCACTTGCATTCACAATGGTCCCCACTCCCTGCTCTTCCATAGACCGCAAAAGTATTTCTCTATCTATATCAAATTGCTGATCATCATAATGTGCATGTGTATCAAATATCATGTTCTACCTCCAAAATAAAAGCAGAGCAGTGTATTGTTCCACTTCACTCTGCTTTATTTGTAGATTATAACACAAGATCATCTATTTTTTCAAATGTATCCAGATGATAAGATTCCACCGTATTTCCTGCCACCAGATATAAACGTTCTCCTACGTAAAACGCCCGTACATCCGAAAACATTCCAGTCAGTTCCCGCTCAAAAATCAAAGTAAATCCGTTTTCCTTATCATAAGAGAATATATCATATTTCGCTGTCTCTCCATATACAGTAAACCCAATCATATTTTTCTCCACATCCACAAACGCGGCCTTATAATTATATGCCACATCCGTAGAATAGGTTCCTTTCAGCACATATTTCTGAAACTCTTTTACATCCGCTGGATCACTGATATCGAACATTGAAAGTTTTACTCCATTCGTTACAGTACCACTCTCATCTACGTCCATGCCGATTCCAAGCAACTGTCCTTCCCCATACGGATGAAGGTATTCGGAAAATCCAGGAATCTTCAGTTCACCTAATAATTTTGGTTTGTTCGGATCTGACAAATCTACAGAGAACAGTGGGTCCGTCTGCCGAAATGTTACGAAATAGCCTGTATTTCCCACAAATCTTGCGGAATACACTTGCTCTTCTTCTGCCAATCCTTCGATTCTGGACAGTTCTTCCAGATTTTCATCCAGAATATATAATGTATTGCTGTCTTTTTCTGCCTCTTCCGCTTCTTCTGTCTCATTTCTCAGCCATGCAATCGGAAAGACACCTCCACTTTTATTGTGTGTGATTGTCGTTACCAGCCGCAGATTGCCTTTGTATTCATCGATACTAAATGTGTCATTCAATACGCCTTCTATTTTTACCTGGCCAACTGCATTAAGAGTTCCATCTTCATACGCAATCTTACGAATACAAGTCTGATTCGTATCAGCATCTTCATATCCATAATCCGTTTCACAGATATAAATATGACTTTCACTCACATAACACAGCTCCGATTCCCCAAACACAGCCTTACTGTCTATCTGATTTTCCGGATCCTGCATAGAAAAAGCTGTGATGACCGTATATTGGCTTCCTGTCTTCCATGACGGCAGTAAGATATCTGTACTCTGCAAAGCCTTTCCCTGTACTTTTGGAATATAACCTTCTACATAAGTTCGGCTGCTATCCATTTCCGGGTAATAATTACTGAACAAATACACATAATCGCCCACCGCCCGCATCGTGTGAAAAGATCCGCTTTGTGAAACTTTTCCGACAGACTTCGGCTCTTCCGGATTGCTGATATCAAATGTTTCCGCAACCGTATATTCCCGATAATACGCACCGTCCACTGACTTTACGTCCATATCCGCTGCTATCGTTTCCTTGTCCTCTACTTCGCTGACTTCCGTCTGATTATAGAAAACAATCAGGCGGTCATTTTTCACAAAGAGCTCGGATATATATTGTTCTTCCGAAAAGTTAATTTTACTGAGTTCCTGCATTTGTTCCTGCGTAATATCTACAATATTGACGGAATGATTATCCACTACATACATTCGTTCTCCATCCGTCTTCACCCGGTCGCCTTCTCCAACACCCTCCTGCCGGATATTGGTATCAGAATAACCGGAATCCGCATACTGCATCGATGCACCATTCGTACTGCCTGAGGCATCAGCCACAGATTCGGTCTTCGCATCCGATTCCCCGCCACTTCGCAGCCAGCTATTTCCTTGATCCCGTCTCTTATTTTCTGCTTCAATATAGGAATATACTTCATCGTAATCTTCTGCCGTTGCAATCGCAGCCACCTTACCAGCCACAGCCTCATCCGTCCGTTCCTCTGCCTGTTGTATTCCTGTTCCTTCATTTCCTCGTGAACCAAACACGCCTGCAATTCCTGCCGCACCGATACCAACCACTACAACCAGACAGGCTGCCGCACCGATCACCTTCCTATGATATGCCGTCTTCTTTTTCTTCACCTTTTTTTCCAACTGTTTTACAACATTTTCCGGTTCCAGGGACGCCGGAATCTCTATGTTCTCTGACTGGTCTTGAATCCATTTCTTCAATTCTCTATCGTCCATTATTCCTAACCCCTTTCTACTCTAATAAGTTTTATTCCAACATCTGCCGCATCTTTTCCAATGCGCGGGCCTTGCGAGATCGCACTGTAGCAGGATTCATCTGCATCATGCTTCCGATTTCTTCGCTGGGATACCCTCCAAACACAGAACAGGCAATAATCATCCGATCGTTTTCATTCAACTGCATAAATGCATTTCTGATATCCTGATTCTCTTCATGATTCACTTCCTGTACTGCAACTCCTTCTGTTAGCTCATCCGTATTCCCATTTTTCCGAAAATGTTTTTTGCATTGATTTGCCAGTATTGTAAAAATCCAGCTCCGAAAAGACTCTTCTTTCTTCAACTGATGTAATTTTTCATACGCAGTCACCACCGTCTCACTGACAACATCCTCTGCATCCTGTGTCTGTTTCATCGTGCACAAAGCAAATCGATACAAATCTTTGTAAATTCTTCCATATAAAATTCCAAATGCCTGCACATCGCCACGCCTGGCTCTCCGAATCAATATCCGCTCTGAACAGGTTTCATAATCCTGCATCCGACGCCCTCCTTTCTTTTCCAGATATATCTATTAGAGTATAAAAAGGCTTCCTTTGTTGCATTGCTTTTTTAAATATGTCCGCTCTCAGTTTTTTTCCGATTCGCCATCCTTGTATTTTTCATACAAATCTTCTCCGGCCAATTTCATAATATCCAAAATTGCTTCTTCCGAAATTTTCATATATTCGGCCAATTCATCAATCGTGACTGCCCGCCCTTTCTCATCTGCGAGACGATGCAGCGCCACGTCCAGATCATTTACCTGTTCTTCCATTTTCTTATCACAACGTTTCATCTCTGTCTGTTCCTCAATCAAAACCTGAATCCCCTGACGGATTTCTCTTCGCAGACACAGATCGATTTCTTCCGCCTGACCTTCCAGTGTTCCCTCTGCCTTCAAAAAATCTAATGCCAGCATCAGGCTTACATTTCCTTCCTGAACCAAATCACCCAAAAATACGTCCTGGCACCGCAGTTGTTTTGCAATCTCCAGCACCACCGGAAGATAAATCTCCGTCAAACGACTCTTCGCATCTACATCTCCCTCTGCTGTCAATTTCAATAACTGTTCCCGCTCTCCCGACTTTTCCTGGCGCAGCGCTGCCAGATCTGTTTCATATTCTTTTAGATATGCTTCTTCTTCCGGAGTATAGACACTGCCTCCTCCTGCCTGATTCTGTGACATCACTTCCCCACTTTTCATATATCCGGTTACGGTAATCCGCTGAGAGAGAAGATAATCATAAACCAGCAACATCTGTTCTTCTGCCAGACAATCCTGTGCAAAAAACTCCCGTACTTCCTCCTGCGAAATCCGGCTCTCCTGCCCCAATGCTTTTTCCTTTAATAAACTTAATTTTTCCAGAAACTCTTGTTCTTTGTTCATTTTTCAACCTCCTGTCGATATTCACCTGATAAATCCATCTGAAATTTTATTTCAAAATCTATTTTAAAACAGACAAAGGGCATCACTCACCTCTGATGGTCTTGTGATACCCTTTTGCATTTGTACCTATCTGAAAATCATATTCAAGCGTGACCTAACATGCCGCCACGCTGTGGTTCTTGTGATTCTCTAAATGATCAGCCTCTGTAATAATTAATCAGACATCCTTTCAGAATAATCTCTCTCTCTGCATCAGTCATTTCTCCCAGTTTCAATTCGATTTCCTGTAAAGAATCTCCCACTACATAAGCCTTCACAACTGCCTGTTTTTCTTCCACAACTTTACGCACGTCCGGTACAAAGATGTAATCTCCATTCTTAAACGGCAGCGCCTCATGATCTGCCTCTGTCAAGAACGGCAACATTCCCCAGTTGATCAGATTGGAACGATACCGTTTCGTTGCATACTCGTTAGCAATATTTGCCCATCCGCCCAATACCTTCTGACAGGATGCAGCCTGCTCACGCGCAGATCCATCTCCCGGTTTAACTGCAAAGATTGTACTTCCAACACCAATATTGCCTTCTCCGACTTCCGGATATGTTTTCTGAATCGTTTCCATTACCGGTTTCAATTCATCCAGTACTTCCAGTGGGCATGTTCCCGCTTCAATTGCCTTCTGTGCCGCCTGTACTTCTTTTGCTCTTCCTACGTATGCAGGGTCCTTTCTGGACAAAGCAAACTCAGCCAGTCCAAGTGGATTGGAGCGATAAGAAGAAGTCTCTCCTGACGGAATCAGCTCATCTGTCGTAGTAACCGGATCATGAATCTCAGAAACAACTTTTAAAATCAGATTTTCCGGTAATGCAGACATTGCCGGCCAGTCCTTAATATTTGGTCCAAACTGTATCTCGACAGACGGATCCGCAACTCCCTTACTATCGAACACGCGGTTCGCATAAATACTGGAATCAAAATGATATTTTGGTCCTTTAAATTCTACGTCCATAGCTGTTGCCGGAGTCAAGAATCCTTTATTTGCCGCTGTTGCTGCGATAGAACGCGCATCCATCAATGCAACAGAGGAAATCTGTCCACTCTGTAATTTAGAACCTTCACGGTTCGGGAAGTTTCTTGTAGAATGACGAATCGAGAATGCATTATTTGCCGGTGTATCTCCTGCTCCAAAACATGGTCCGCAGAACGCAGTCTTCACAATTGTACCTGCTGCCATCAGATCTGCCACTGCTCCATTTTTCACCAGTTCCATATAAATCGGCGTACTTGCCGGATATACACTAAATGTAAATGCATCGGAACCAATATATTTTCCACGAATAATATCTGCTGCTGCACAGATATTTTCGAATCCGCCGCCTGCACATCCTGCGATGATTCCCTGCTCAACATACAATTTCCCATCACGGATTTTATCCTGTAATGAATAATTTACTGCACCATCCAGACTTACAAGTGCTCTTTCCTCTACGTCATGCAGGATATCCTTCAGATTTGCATTTACTTCATCAATTGTATATACATTACTTGGATGGAACGGCATCGCAATCATTGGCTTGATCTCACTCAAGTTCACGTAAACCATACCATCATAATATGTACATGCACCCGGATTCAATTCTTTATAATCTCCGCTTCTTCCATGGATCTCATAGAATTCACGAATTGTCTCATCTGTTTTCCAGATGGAAGAAAGACAAGTTGTCTCTGTTGTCATAACATCAATTCCGATACGGAAATCAGCGCTCAGTTTCTCAACACCCGGTCCGACAAATTCCATCACTTTATTGTTTACATAACCATTTTTAAATGTCGCACCAATGATTGCCAGTGCCACATCCTGTGGTCCAACGCCCTTCATTGGTTCTCCATCCAGATAAATACCGATAACTCCCGGCATCTTGATATCATAGGTCTTATTCAGAAGCTGTTTTACAAGCTCCGGTCCACCTTCACCCATTGCCATTGTTCCCAATGCACCGTACCGTGTATGACTGTCAGAACCAAGAATCATCTTGCCGCCGCCTGCCAGCATCTCTCGTGCATACTGATGGATAACCGCCTGATGAGGCGGAACATAAACGCCGCCATACTTCTTCGCACAAGTCAGTCCAAACATATGGTCATCTTCATTAATGGTACCACCTACTGCACACAGAGAATTGTGACAGTTTGTCAAAACATATGGAATCGGAAACTTTTCCAGTCCTGATGCACGTGCTGTCTGAATAATTCCCACAAATGTAATGTCATGAGAGGTCAGCTTATCAAACTTGATCTGCAGATTTTCCATATTGCCAGATGTATTATGCGCATTCAAAATTCCATACGCGATTGTATTTTTCGCTGCTTCTTCTTTGCTTAAAGGCGCCTGCACACTGCCAGTATCTTCCACGATTTCTGTGCCGTTTAACAGGTATACGCCATGATCATATAATTTAATCATCTAATTCCTCCTGTAATCAACTTTAATCAAATTTCTAATAACTTTTATTTTAACACGCTAAAGTTTGCTTGTAAAGAAAAGGGGAACGATTAATCTCGTTCCCGCAATACTTTTTGTAATTCAATTTGTGTTTCTCCGACTCCAATCACATCATCTCTCTGGATGACTACCGGCTGCTGAATCTGCTGTCCATTTAAGTATGTTCCGTTTCTGGATCCCAAATCCTTGAGATATAACTTTTCTCCCTTTCGAATGATCACGCAATGTACTTTTGATACTCTCGGATCATCCTGAACAGTTAAAAACTTCTCAAACTCTTCACAGTTCCTAGCTCTTCCAATCCCGATATTATCATAAAATATATATGTAAATTTCTCCCATGTATCCAGATTTTCCAAAATTACCTTCCATTGTTTCTTCGGTTTTCTGCGTGGCCGCTCCTCGCTCCGTACCCGTACTGGTGCCGTCTCCTCCCGTGGCCGACGCTGTCTTCGCTGAGTCTGATCTTCTGCATGCATCTTCCTATCGTATTCTTCATCGTATCCGCTATCTGACTGCTTATTCTTCTTTATAGAAATAAAAATCGCAGCAATCAGTCCTGCAGCAGTGGCAATTAAAAGGGCCACTACAATCCAATACCACATATAGTTCTCTCCTTTGTACCCCGGATGTTTTCTACAATAAACATTCTGACAACCTTCCATCCGATCCTTCTAAAATCTATCTTATCTTACTATATTTTCTACATTCAGGCAAGATAAACCTCGGATATTCCGGTAGGTTTCATTCGAAAAGAACGATATAAAGATAAACGTGGTGCAGAATTATGAGAGTCATAGCACGAAACAATTCGTCAGGCTCCTTTTTACCGAAACATCTTTACATACTACATATACTATGCTAAAAACTCTTCCAAAATCTGGCGAATTGTTTCTTCTTTTAAAGCGGTTTCTTCTTTTTCTCCACTGCTCTCCCGCATAGCCCGCCGGATAACCTGCCGTGCTGCCTCCCCATTTTTCGCATGGCGCGGTTCTCCTTCTATATTGATTGACAATTCCGGTGACTCTTTCTCCTCTTCTGCCTCTATTTTCTCTCCTCTTTTTCCTTTTCCCTGTCCCCTTGCGCCGGATGCCTCCGGCTGAATCACATTAATCTCTTCCCGTTCCGCCTGCCGCACCTTATGATATTTATGTGCGCATGCATTTTCCAGATAATCGACCATATAGTTCTTTACCGCCTCTATCTTGTACTGCTCGTCCGACAATTGACTCACTACAAACAACAAAAGCATCTCCGCCGCCCCTACAGCAATATATTGATACATCTGTTCACATATACCATGCGTCATATAATGCGATGCGGCTCCCAAAACAGCCAAAATTCCAGAAAACCAGATTGTCTGTATTTCCAGCTGCCTCCACGTGTGCACTCGGAATAAAATTCCTCGATACTCATATATGTATTTCTCTACAAATGCGTCAACATTTTCTACCTTATCGTGCATCATACACGCGTGTTCATATTTTGCCCGCACCAGTTTCATCAGTTTGTGTGTACTCTTTGACATGTTCCCTGCCGCTTTGACCATCCGGCGCAGAGTAATCTGGTTCATAACCTTAGCCAGCACTCCAATGACACCTACCGCTATCATAAGATACATAACGATATTTGTGTCGGTCACTACTCCATTAAACATAACGAAGCCCTCCTGTTATTTTGATTCTATTTTTTTCACAAGTCCTCTCGTTCCCTCGGATTGTGTTGAGGCTATTATAGCCCATAAATCCATAGATTTCCTCAAAAACCGTACGACACATTTCTACATATCATCACTTACTGTGCCTTCCAATTCCACTCGTATTTCACATACCCTCTTCCTTGCAAACTGCCTTAAAACACTACTTTTTTCTCAACTGCACCGCCTCTTTCGAGTCCTCCCCTCCCATTTTATTTTGTCTTATTCCGCCTGCTCTTGGCGAAACTTGACGAACGAAATTTTGAATTTCCGCGTACAGCTCTCCTAAAATCCATAAACTTTCAATCCTAAGATAGATTTTTTATTTCAGCTTTGTTATAATCAATATAATGTCAGACGCACCGTCTGTTCAAATAATAAGGAGGATTTTTCATTATGAAATATAGACCAAGAGGGGTTTGTTCCCAAGAAATTAATTTTGAAATTGAAGACAATAAAGTTAAAAATGTCTCCTTCCTCGGTGGATGCAGCGGCAACCTGCAAGGAATCGGCCGTCTTATCGAAGGAATGGATGTGAATGAAGCCATTTCCCGTATTGAGGGAATTCGCTGCGGATACAAAGCGACATCTTGCCCGGATCAACTTGCGAAAGCATTAAAAGAAGCAACCGGACAGGCCTAAGCCCCGGTTGCTTCTTTCTTTCATTTTTCTGATTCTACCCTCGAACTCTGAAAGCAACCACCGTATGTATCATAAAATTAGTGGTGTTTTTTCGGTACAGGTTTCTATTTTCTTATTATTTTTATTTTTTTAATTAGTTAATAGTTACTCCTGCTGATATCAGCCGGTGGCTGCTTTCAGAGTTCGAATAAAATCTAGTAGCTGTTAGTCTGCAAAGATACCATCAGTGAAGGACGCATCAGTATCTACTTCATTTAAGGACGGATTTCCCGCATAGTGTGCACTTCGCACTCGATAATAATATCCTCTCTCAACCTGTACAACCTTTCCAACAGATACATAATAAGTATTAAAGTCTTCTGCCGTAAAGGTCGCTACTTGCCCCCAACTATCGTTTTTTTCATCATAACGATCCACCGCAACAATTACTGCAATCTTTTCTACATCATGATTTGCGGCAGTTGCACCATATGCATAAATCCTTCCTCTTCCAGCTTTCGATATTCCACTATTTCCTTCCATCAAATGTTGTCCACGCGCATTTGAATTGGACTGTGTAAATCCTTCTGAAGAATCTTCTTTTGTAAGCAATGAACCTTCCACTCTTTTTTCTCCTGCTTCTGCTGATACAGTAATTACTTGTCCAAATAGCATTACACTGATTACAGCGACAACCAACAATACTGAAGTAATTCTCTTTCGCATTTTCCTCTTTCTTTTCCTTTCCTTTTATTAATTAAACAATCTCAAAAGAAAATCCTTACGCCTTATCTTACCAAAAATATAAATTTTCTAAAATTTTATCAAATTCTTCTTTCTCCATTGCCCCTTTCAGCTCATACTGAACCCCTTGGTACTCAAACTTTGCTATTCTGGATATTTCTTTTTGATTTGGTTTTTGTATCTCTTCTACCCGAATTTCCACCTTATCTTTTGCCAATATATATTCTCCAACTTTTTTATCTTCTTCTTTTTCTATCCATGAGGAATCCTTTTCACTAGCATAAATTGTATACATAATATGTTTATTTTTATATTCAAAAAATAATCTAACTAATCTTAATTGTTCATTAATTTCATAATCTTCTAAATCCATAGTTTCTGGCTTATATCTCATATATACCGGCGTTATCTCCAACTTCTCTTTTATCTCTTGATACACAAAGACTTCATCTATATCCTCTGTCTTTTGTTTATCCATATCTTCCACATTAATTACTTTTGCTGAACCTCCATCTCCCACAAATACATCCAACAGCTCTTTCCAATAGGATTTACTTCCTACACTTGTCATCCCCACTCCCAATACAAGTACAAAAACTGCTGCCAGTATAAAAAACCAACGTATCTTTTTCTTCTTATGGTAGACCACTTTCTTTTCCGGCAGTTTCAAAATCTCTTCTTCCTCTGCCTTCTCTTTTTCGTATTCTTTGATTTTAGACAAAATGGCAGCATCCAACGCTTCTGTCACTTGTATCTGTTCCAATTCCGGATGTTCCGCGATTTCTTTTTCAATCTTTTGTACATCTCGTTCAATTTCTTCTTGTAAGGATAGTTTTCTTGAATTTGCCATATTTTTGCCTCTTTATTTTGACGGATAGTTTTATCTTGACTTTTCTTTAAATAAGGTTAATATGAATTTATGGTGTAACTTAATAGTATTCTATAGTTACTCTGTTTCAGAATTATTTTCAATTTGGAGGTTTTTATATATGAAACGAATTATACTCACCGGCGGTGGAACTGCCGGCCATGTCACTCCGAATATCGCCCTTCTTCCGAAATTACAGGAAATGGGATTTGATATCCATTATATTGGTTCCTACAACGGAATTGAAAAGGAGTTGATTGAACCATTTGGAATCCCATATCATGGAATTTCTTCCGGTAAACTCCGTCGTTATTTTAGTTTACAGAACTTCACCGATCCTTTTCGCGTCTTGAAAGGAATGGGAGAAGCGCGTAAATTAATCCGCGATTTAAAACCAGATGTTATTTTCTCTAAAGGTGGCTTTGTATCTGTTCCGGTTGTTCTTGCCGGTAAAAAATGTAAAGTACCGGTTATCATTCATGAATCTGACATGACACCGGGACTTGCCAATAAGATTGCAATTCCTTCTGCAACAAAGGTTTGCTGCAATTTTCCGGAAACACTAGAATATCTTCCAAAAGAAAAAGCTGTATTATCCGGTTCTCCTATTCGGCAGGAACTTCTGTCCGGCAATAAAATTGCCGCCATGGATCTCTGTGGATTCTCAGCTGATAAACCAATCATTCTGGTTATCGGTGGAAGTCTTGGATCTGTTGCTGTCAATAATGCCGTCCGTGCCGCTCTCCCAGAGCTTTTGAAATCCTTCCAGATTGTACATCTCTGTGGAAAGGGCAAAGTTGACGAATCTTTAAACAACACAACAGGTTACAGACAATTTGAATATATCAAAGAAGAACTCCGTGATATCTTTGCCATGACGGATATCGTAATCTCCCGAGCAGGTGCAAATGCAATCTGCGAACTGCTTGCACTTCGGAAACCGAATCTTCTCATTCCGCTTTCTGCTAATGCCAGCCGCGGTGATCAGATTCTAAATGCACGTTCCTTTGAACGACAGGGCTTCAGCCTTGTTCTGGAGGAAGAAGAAGTAACAAAAGACACACTTTTAGAGGCAGTACAAAATCTTTATGACAATCGAAATACTTTCATAGATGCTATGCGTAATTCCGGACAGCAAGATTCCATCAACACAATCCTCAATCTAGTCTGCGAATTAACAAACAATTAAATCATTACGAATATTTAAAAAGACAGGTGTCGAAACCGACAACTGTCTTTTTTATTGCCGATTCAGCTCTTTATACTCAACTCCATAATTCTTTTTAATCCAACATCTTGCTCTGTAAAGCATTACATAAAATGCATCTTCACTCATATTCATTTTCCTGGCAGCTTCAACTTGCGAATACTCTGCTACACCAACCAGCATAATCGCCTCATACCATCTTGGATTTTTCTCCATCAAATGCTGTAATATCCGCTCATTTAATTCAGAGCGTTCCCTCTCCGTCAGTTCTTCCAGATATTCTGTCTCCACACTTTCCCGGTATACGTCTGCTTTTTCCTCTCCGGAATCTTTAGCGCCCTCTTCCAGAACCAGAAGTTCTCTTGCTGCCTTCTTCAAATAATTCAATGCCAGATGTTTTGCCACAGTACATAACCAAGCCTTTGCATTTGTCAGTTTCTTTTCTGACGTATTTTTATACAGTCTTAGAAATGTTTCCTGTGTAATGTCTTCCGCCACTTCATAATTGTTCGAATACAAATATGCAACCTTCAGAACAAGATTTTTATACCTTTCGTATATCTCATTAAAATCATGATTCTCAGTTAACATTTTGTCTCCGATGGCTATTTCAATTTATTCAGAATCTCTTCCTTATCCGCATCACTCAGTGTTCCCATTTTCCATCCAAGTCCGACCTGATCGCCTTCGTAACGTGGAATCAAATGCATATGAAAATGAAATACCGTCTGTCCTGCTACTTCCTCATTATTCTGTACAATATTATAACCATCACATCCAAGCACATCTTTCATCTTATTGATCATTTTCTTTGCCAGTACCATTGCCTTTGCAGCAAGTTCATCATCCAGATCAAACAGATTGCGATAATGCTCCTTCGGCAAAATCAAAGCGTGCCCTTTGGAAGCTGGTCCCAAATCTAAAATCACTCGAAAATCTTCATCTTCATAGAGTGTCGCTGATGGAATCTCTCCTGCTGCAATTTTACAAAAAATACAATTTTCATCTTTCATTTTTAATTTTCTCCTTCTCTTTCGTATTCGTATTGCTCCTGTACCCTGTTAATTTCTAATTACACCATCATTACCTGTAGTTAGTATATCCCATTTTCCGGAAAAAGAGAATACCAAATGATTCGATAAAAAAAAACTGAAATTGTCGAAAGATGTCATATATATTTTATTGAATACACAGTTTTATCATGATAGACTACATCTTGAAAGAGGTGAAAATCATGCTGTACAATATCGATGTCAACAAAATGAATCAATTAATGGAAGAAAATCCAACCGCAAAACAAATCATCAGTCAATTATTGGAAAACCATCATACAACCGTCTCTACAATTGCTCATGAGATTCGAAATCCACTAACACTGGTTTCTTCTGCTCTTCAGGTTATGCAGATTCAGCATCCGGAAGTCCACTCCTTTGCTCATTGGGATCAGACTGTCGAAGATGTTGAGTTTATGCGTCAACTTTTAGAAGAACTGTCCACATTTAACAACGGAAATGTCTTACACTATTCTGTATTCTCAATGGAACAGTTTTTAAAAAATATTGCCGTTTCGTTTGCTATTTCCTTGGATGAAAAGAATGAGGCTGTTAAATTTACTTCTTCAATTCCATCTACTCTGGGTAATTTTACCGGTGATAAAATCAAGCTCGAAGAAGTTCTCCTCAATCTTTTAAGAAATGCTCATGATGCTATCGGAGAGGAAGGTAAAATCCAGCTACTGGCCTCTCGCCAAAAAGACAAATTGACCATTGCTATATCCGATAATGGTTGTGGAATTCCGGAAGAACATCTGGAATCCATCTTTGAACCATTTAAAACCTACAAACCTGGCGGAACAGGTCTGGGACTTTCCCTGGCCAAAAGGATTATTGAGGCACATAACGGAACACTTACTGTATCTTCTACGGAAGGTCTTGGAAGCGCCTTTTCCATCGACCTCCCAATATAAACTGCAGGCCAAACCCACAAATCAGACCGCCTATATGTGCTGCATTGTCAATACCACTTCCAGTCAGGCCAAAATAAAGACTTAATGCCGCCATAAAAATCAATCCTCGCTTATTCAACCTTCCTACATATCCGCGATTCTGTATTGCGGCACAAACTAGCGCTCCCATAATTCCAAATACTGCACCTGAGGCACCTGCTGATACGACAGCAGTTTCCTCATGCAGATTCCATAACAATGAGCATACATTACCTCCAATTCCGCTCAACATATAGATAAGCAAGAATCGAAGTTTCCCTATTTCAATCTCCAGATTCAATCCCATAGCGCCCAACATGACCATATTGTTCATGAGATGTTCTATGCCAAAATGCAAAAACATACTAGTGAGCAATCGATAGTATTCATGCCTTTCCACAATATATGGTTCATACATTGCACCATGTTCCAGAATAAACAACGTATCCTCTGTTTTTCCAAACAGCATCAATATTACAAATACAATCGCATTGATACTAATTAATCCAATCGTTACAATCGCCTTCTGTTTTTGTCTCAAAATATCCCTCTTTCCACTGTCCAAGCTCTTTTTTGGCTTTATTATAGAGCAGTGTTCTTCTCTTGTCCATCGGTTTCTAAGATTAGATCATCCCATTTCCCCCAATGCTTACCTGGAAAATGTTTCATAGCTTTTCGCCAGACAGAACGATAATTTCCGGTTTCCCGAACGGGAACTGCTGCTGAATGCACTTCCTCTTCTTCTATTAAACTAAACACATTTCCATATATTTCTTGTGTACCGTTCGCTGTTTCAGATTCCCTGCTTCGTATCTGCTGATGCTCCTCAAATTCTTTCATAATTACAGACAAGTTATAATGTTCCTGTAAGGTAGCCTTATGTAATTCATAAGCTAAAAAAATCCCTTCTTCTTCACTGTAATCCAGTGTTTTCACAAAATACTCTGTCAACTCGTGAAAGGAATTTCCCAATGTCCCGGAATAGCCGGGAAGATAACAAAATTGCCAACGCTCTTTCTCTAAAAAAATATATTCCGGCAAAAGCAGCAAACAATCCGGATTCAACATATGAAGCCTTAGTTTTTCAACTGTCTCTAACAAATCTTTTACTAATACTTCCATTGCTTGTTTTCGCAACGGTGTCTGTTCATACAATGTTTTCATTGCCGTCATGCCACTGACTTCATATGTATATCTGGAAATTCCCTCCACTTCACATCCATGAAATTCCAAAATACCCGGGATCTGATTATGTTTTAACATTGGAATCTGATAATCATCCTGATATTTTTCGGATAAATAGAGCCTCAATGTCGTCTGATTGAGATTCATTTCAACTTCCGCTTTCATAATATTTTCCACTTGTATTCCCCCTCATTCATTCTTCTGTTATGCCATTTATAATCTTTTTATCCCGAATGATTCTCTCTGGATGCAGAAGCGGAGCACTTTGTTCCACTTCTAGTTCCATCTTTTTCCAGACAGCTTTTATTGTTACTGTAACCTTTATGTTTGTAATCTCGCATACTGCCATAGCTTCCGGAAATAAAATCAACTTTCCATGAATTCGCTGCCGATATACCTCTGTCAAGTCAGCCTCGCCTCTCTGATTCGGCTTTCTTTCCAGCTGTGCCCCGATTACTGCTGTTTCTGCTGCTGTCCCTATTAAAATATTTTTATCATGATAATAAAATATTGTATGAAACAATAAACTCAATATTCCCAGAATAACGGGAAACAGAAAAGACATTTCCACTGTAATAACAGCATCCACCTGTTTCATTATTTTTCGTTTCATTTCAAAATCCTCCGGTTAACAATATCAAGATATAGCTGCATGCCAGAAAAGGAACAAATGGAAGAACGGATTTTCTATGAAACTTCTGTTTTGTAAGTACAAACATCGCTGTCATCGCAGCCAATATAAATGTCAGCACTAGCATGCTTAGTAAATTCCAGAATCCCAGATAGATTCCCAGAACACCGATTACCATACTGTCACCATATCCAAATGCCTCTTCTGTCACTTTACTTACCGCAAGAAACACAAGTCCAACCGCCCCTCCTGTCACAACCAGCAAAAACGGAAGTTCTTTGTATATCAGCTGGAATCCACAACCGAAAACCATTCCTATAACTATCAAACCAAGAGGTATCTTTTTCGTCTTCCAATCCAAAATTGCCAACACTCCGAGATATAACGCACATCCCCATTGACTGATTTCATATAACTGCATTGTATTCATCATCACTCTATCGTCCTCCGCACCGGCTGCATGCTCCCATTCCGGTACACTCCCCTTTCTTTACGGAATAAATTGTTCGTTTTAATCCATTGCAATTCAACGAACTGTGATACTTATCTCCATAATCTGTAATATAAACACCTCCAACTACAGGTCCATATATACAAGATTCGCACGCATGATATTTTCCTCCATCCTGATTTCTCAGATGTTCCAATCCGGAATATGGGACAAACCTAACGGTCAATTGCAAATAACTGCATTGGTAATCCATATGATATACCAGACCATTCTCTGTCACATATACAATTTGGTCATCATCACTTTCAATTCCCTTTTTTTCATATCCGTTCCATACTTTTACTATCATCTCTTCTTTTCGCAGTACCCCTGCGTGTGCAAATCCCGGAAATGGCAGCCTAAGCCGATATTCAATTTCCACATGAAGTTCCCCGCCTTCCTCTTCATACCGGGATTTCCAGCATCGAATACCGGAACTGCCACCCACAACGATACTTCGCTCCAGCCGCTCTGCCCCAATCAGATTGACCAAATCTGCTTTTAATTTGATCGGATTCAGTACCTGCACAACCGCCATCTCTTCTGCTGCAATCTTTGCAGTTCCCTGCATCGCAGAAAATATGGAAAGCTGAATTGCCTGTATTTCCAATAAATAAATCAGACAAAGTACCGCAAATAAAAACCATGGAATCGCAAGCGCTGCTTCTATCGTTACACTGCCTTGTATTCTCGTTTTTGAGTCCGTTGCAGATGCCCTTTCCTGAATGATATATGGGTGTTTGTAAAATTGTGTCATCGCAGTTTTCCTTTCTTCGTATTGTCGCTCAAATATAATGTGGATATTCTGCCTGTAGGGATTTCAGACAGTTTCAGAGAGAAAGGGCATCTGCAACGGACTCAAAGATATCCAAAATAAGTCGGAAACGAATAGGTATATCCTCTCCACAGTTCGATACTATTTTGCAATTTCATTTTCGTAATACACTGATCTGCAGCGAAAAAGTCCAAATCTTTTTCAAATCGAAGATTTTCTTCTACTCGGTCCAACATTCGCATCGTAATTGTATCCGTATTTTTGAGATACAATAAAATCTGCAAATACTGTCCATAATCCAACCCTTCTTCTATTTCTCCTTTTTCATACTGCGGTTTGGAAAACCAGAACGTAAATACTGATGCTATCGGCAACTTCCAATTAGAACTCGCTTTATTCTTCGGCACCTTACTTCCGGCAAGAAGAGATCGAACGTCCACCGTACTCTCACCAAATGCCCACAACAAAAGCACTAACTGTTTCACCAATTCTTTTGCCTCCGGATGCAGCGCAAGCGTAGCAAGCGTAACTGCCAGTGTATCCGCCTCTCCCTGCTTCTCCGAATCGCCTTGCAGATAAAGATAATTCACCCCAAACCTCACAAGAAGAATCTGTTTTACAATCTCTTTTAAATTCGCTTCATCACTTTCTTTTCCATTAAGCAGATACTCTACTTCATATTCCAGATTTCGCGAATCTGATTTGAGATTCGTTGCATAATTCATTTTTTCCATAACATACTGTTGAAACAATAACTTTTCCCGGATTCCATCCGTCTGAGTCCTTGCCGGGAAACTCCCTCTTCCGGTTCGTCTTTCCCTTTTGGAAAGCTGTTGTTCCTGCACCACTGCCTTCCCTGAAAGTACAAATTCGTCCGGCAAAACCAATGCCAAAACCCCAGTTTGTCCAAGACCTTGCAAGTCCTCGCTCTGGTCAGGCAGCACTTCTTTCCCCTGTGAATAAATCTGCTCCAGCCTTTCCTCTGCCTGTTCTCCTTCGATTTTCTGTTCCTCCCAGTCGGCTGCACTTCCTGTAAGATCCTGAATCAATCCGAGTCCTGTTTTTGTTTCCATAAATTGAAGTATCTGCTCACGAAAAGGCTGACCTCCCTGATCTGTCAATAACTGGATCTCGCTAACAGTCTGATCCATCCCGGCACTTCCGTAATACGCCATCCGATCCACTAGCTTCTGTTCTTCAAAATGTCCTGTTTCATAAGTTCCTTCCAATGCAAACACTTCATACTCTTCCAGCAATTCCTTCTGATATTCTCCAAATAATGAATATACTGCCCGATCCACATCCAGACGTTTCCTGTTCTTTGCTGTCTGAACCTGTGCGCTCTCCATTATTGCCAGAACAAATGAGAGCAGAAGAACAAAAACCAAGCTTAAAAATGCAGTAATCTCACCTTTCTTTTTCACTTTTTCTCCTATATCCCGGCACTCTCACTTGTAATTTTTTCAAAAATAACGTTCACCAAATTAACCAACTGATTCTTGAAAATCAAAACCAAAGCAATGATCACCACTAAAATAAGCAGCATTTCTATCACTGAAAGTCCCGATTCATCTTGTAAAATCTGCACTCCCTCCTGTACTTTTCGTTTGATAAAATTTCTTGCCCTCTGTAATTTCTTCATTGAAACTCCTCCTTTGCTTCATTTTTTATGAAATCTGCGTTGTAAAAAAAGCGGGAAACACAATCATAATCAATACAACTCCCAACATCAAAAACATAGGAAGCAACATTTTTGTACCTGCCTCTTCTCCCCGCATTTTCGCAACGGATTTTCGTTCTTCAAATGCGTTTACCGACTCCTGTTTCAACAAATCCGCAAGCCCGCGTGTTCCTTTTTTTAAATTCTGCGAAAGAAGTACACCAAACTTCCGGTATGCAGCCAGACCACACCGCTCCCCAAAATGTTCATAACATTCACTTTCTGAGGCTCCGCTCTGAAGTTCATGCATGGTATAAACCATCTCCTCATAAGCAGGTCTTTTTTCTTTTTGTTTTTCACATTCTTCATAGTCTCTTGCCATCTTAATCCAAGCGGATCTTGCCGTCATTCCAGCCCCCAGATAAAGTGTAAAACTGCCGATAATGTGTGCATAATCTGATTGCAGCTGTTGTTTTCTTCTCTTCTCCGCCTCTTTCTTTTTTTGTCCTTCCGATACATAGACCAGCATTGCCAAAGCCAGCCCTAGTACCGGAAGTGCTCCTGCCCGATAGTTTGTCACAGGCTCCCATTTTAGCGGTTTTCCATCCAACTCCTTTGGAAGTGACATACATTCTGCTCCCAGGGACTCTTCATTTATTTTTTGGATTTCTTCCTGCAATCTCTTTTTCCATTTTTCCTCAGTTGTCAGTTTCGGCGGGTAAAGATGTGCATAAAAAGTATACTGAACCGTTTTTTCTCCATAACTTAAAAAGGCATCCAACCGAAGTAATGTTCCATTCTCTGTCAACGCATCCGGCTGCAGCTGTCCCTGCAGATTCATTACCTCATAATTATCCAATTGCCACTCCACCCGGATTCCTTTTTCAGGAATAGAAGAGAGCAGATTCAGATCTTTTCTCACTTCACCCCAGGATGCATTCTCTCCCAGCGCTTCTTTCTCCAATATCGCTTTTCCCTCCTGAAATTCTGTTTCTATTTCTGTTTCAGAGTATTGCCTCTCCGGAATCGAAATTACGATAGAGTCCTTCTGCTTTCCATTTGTTACTGCCAATTCCTCTTGCTTTTCTCCTGCGCCCGGTTTATTTCTGCTAATTTCCTGTATTCCATGTTCTCCATCAAATAAAAGGATTTTATTGTCTACTGCAAATACAAGAAGTGCCAATATACTCACTCCCGCAAAGATACCTGCCATTTTTCCGTACACAGTTTTTTCCCCGTATCTTACTTCCTTTTTCAAACTAACTTCTACACCTCTATTCGTATGATTTTATTTCCCAGCCAATATGCAAAGATATACATCCCAAGACATATACTCATCAGAAGAACTCCGGCCGGATTTCCATACAGTACAGATAAAAACTCCGGAAATGCAAGCCTCATATAAAATACCATGCCCAACGGTATGATACACATCAAACGAAATTCCATCTTTTTGCCTGCAAGAATCGTCTCGATTTCACGCTCCGTTTCCGTCTTTCCACTAATCAACTGAATGGTTTCACGCATAATCGAAATACTATCTCCACCCAGCCGTTTTGCCGATGCAAATACTGTCACAAACTGATCTACATCTTCCTGCTGCACCCTTCCCGCAAAAGCTCCCAGGACTTTTTCAGTCGGAAGATTCATCTCTAATTCTCTCCCCATTTGTTCGTACTCCTTACGAATCCGACTCTCTTTTGCATACAAAGGTCGCAGTTCTTTTTCGGTTTCACGAATTGCATTTTCCACCGAATATCCGGTTCTTAAAAGGGAGGACATTATTTGAATACTGTTTTGAAACTGCGCCCGGAATTGCAGTTCTTTCTTACGAATGCATTCTCTTTGCCATTCGTATAAATACATCAAAGATACCGGTAAACATACTCCTGCAAACAACATGGAATCATAAAATAAATAAGTCAGTAGCATATTTAACAATCCCGCAACCAACACCGCGGTCCACTTCTCTTTACGGCTGATATCCAGCCGCCAACAGCTTGTCCTTATACTCCAGTTCTTCCACCTTCATAAGTGTCCCTTTAATTTTTCCATCTTCTATTCCCTCCTCGCAAAATTCATACAATGTCCGCAATTGGATCCTCCCATTTTCATATCCTGCAACTTCTGCAATTTCCATTACTCTTCTGCTCTTATCCCGCAGTCTTCCAAGGTGGATAATAATGTCCAGGGCAGATGCAATCTGTCTCTGAATTGCCGTCAGTGGCAGGGCAATCCCCATCATCATCATGGTTTCCAAACGATGTAGCATATCCGCCGGATTATTCGCATGCCCGGTAGACATACTCCCACTATGCCCATTTAGCATTGCAGAGGATATCATATCCACTGTTTCTTCCCCCCGTACTTCACCTACAATAATCCGATCCGGCCGCATCCGCAGCGCAGATTTGATCAGATCCCGAATCGTAACTGCTCCTTCTCCTTCCAGGTTCGCATTTCTGGCCTCCAATCTTACCAGATTCTCAACACCCTTTATTTGAAGTTCCGCATTATCTTCGATCGTGACAACGCAACACAAAACAGACACTTGTTTAATCGCTTCAAGAATGGCTTATTTACTGGGATTATTTGCATTTTTAGCACAATAAAAGCACCCTATCTTTCAAAGGTGCTAATTACTTTTTGTGTTTATTTTGTGTTTTATACTATTTTCTCATATTTCAAATGTTGTATTTTCACTACTACAATATATACGGATTTCCCTTCCATATAAAACTGTAACCTCTTGCAATCATAAATTGATGATAACGAAATAATATATCTCCATTCTCTAAAGGCGTTTCCTTATACTCTTCTACATCATCAACAAAATACACATCATCTGGTAAAAAATCTATTTTATGCTCTATGTTCTCTATATCATTGGGAACTGAATACCATACTCTTATATAATCTGCTCTTCGTTGAAACCTTTTGTATATAGCATCTGGCATAACAGTATAAAACAATATTTCAACCTCTTGTTCAGTTATTTCTGTTGCCATATCTCTAAACTTCATGTTTCCTCTTTACTAATACTGTGTTGCATCAAATAATGATATTGTATTATCAGAATTTATATTTATATAATCAATCGGTTGAACAATACAATATGTTTCATCAATTACACCATATGTTCCTGTTTCTGGGATTGAACTTGTAAATGTAATTCCTGTTCCGTCACTAAAAACAACTGTAAACCAATTATAACCGCTATCTCGAACAACATCATTACAAAAGTCCAGATATTCTTGCTCTGAAACCTGTTGTGCAAGTTCTTTTTCAGCTTTAACAAACCCATATGTTCCTATTTTTTCTGTGCCTGTACCGTTCACTACAGGATTGTTTCGTACTTTTAATTGTTTTAAATAATTTGTTTCAATTTCCTTGGTTTTAGTTGTATCTTCATTAGAAGAACTTTTTTTAGTAGAAGAATCTTCCTTGTTCTTTTCTTTTTCAACAACCTCTTTCTTTGAATCCTCTTTTTTAGCTTTCTCTTTCTCTGCTTGTTTCTGCCTTTCAATACGCTGTTGTTCATACTTTTCCTTACTCTCTGGGGTTTCAAACACTGCAAATAATACAATACTTGCAATAAAAACAATTATAGAGATTAACACTCCCCTTGAATACCTTTTCTTTTTGGGTTTTCTTTTTACCCTATTTATAATAAGTGCAATTACAAAGAACAACCCTGTAAACATTGAAATCATACATAATAATGTTGCAAACATTTCCATATACCTTTTTCCTCTCTTTCTATGTAATACATTTATTATACTGAATATAATCGGTATATGCAACAAATTCCAACCTCTGTATAGTGAAAATATGCACTAGGAGGTATATTATGATTTCATATGCTCCACTATGGAAAACATTAGAAAACAAAGGCTACTCAACATACTGGCTGTTAAAAAATGGAATAGATAACAAAACCCTTTATAACTTAAAACACAACAAAAATACTACTCTTTTAACTGTCGAAAAAATATGCCGTCTTTTAGAATGTCATATTGATGAAGTTGTTGAATTAAAAAACGAATAACACAAAACAGATGCCCACCTTAAAATGAACATCTGCTTTTGTTTATGCTTGCCTATTTAATAGTACTTCTAATGCATTTGACGCTTCACGTTTCTTTTCTTCCAATGCGTGAGTATATGTATTTAATGTTGTTTGAATATTAGCGTGTCCCAGTATGGCTTGTACTGTCTTTATATCCGTTCCTAATGCTATATTCAATGTTGCACAAGTATGACGTAACCCATGTAAAGGAATCACTGGCAATCGGTTTTCTTCCTTTTCTATTGTTTGATTATAATAATTAATGAAATCAACAAATTTTCTATATGGCGTTGAAATATTCATTGTTTTTCCATAATTGATATTTGTTTGAATAAACACACTGTTTTTGTCAAAATCTTTCCCTCTGTAGCCTTCCCATTTGCTACCAACCGTCAACATAAAGTTTTTCTGTTCTGTTTTCCATCTACTCAATAAATCAATCTCTGTTTCAGATATAGGAACAACCCTATTTGAGTTAACTGTTTTTGTTGCCTTTACCGCTTGCCCTGCCTGCACGTGTCCTGCTGATTTTGTGATACTTATAATGTTGTTGTCAAAATCTATGTCCTGCCACGTTAGTGCAATCAATTCTCCTTTTCTCAATCCACCAAACAAAGACAAACGATAAAATATTTTAAACTGTATCGGTAACATTCTTTCCTTAACATATGTATCTAGTTCTATCACTTTACCGTTCGGAACTGTTATTTTATGTCCATTATACGGAACACTATAAGGCTTGTCCATTGCTTCTAAGAACGTCATTGCTTGTTCAAGTGTAAAATGTTTCACATCATTACTTTTGTTTCGTTCTCTTGGCAATTCAGCTTTATCACAAGGATTCTCTTCTATAACATTCCACCTTACCGCTGTTCTCATAATGCCACTAATAATTTTATGAAACTTCTTTATACTGGCAACTTTGTAGCTTCCTTTTCCGTCTTTCCTTGCATTGTCCTTTGTAAGGCTTCTATAAAATTGTTCCAATATAACGGGTGTTACTTTTGACATTTTATATTTTCCAATAGCAGGAATGATAACATTTTTCAAATGTCCTTTATAACCATACAATGTTGTTTCTTCTAAATTGTGTTTCGCTTCTTTTTCTTCCCATTGTTTTACAAAATCCGCAAAACTAATTTTGTCTCCACTGTAAACTCTTCCCGTTTTTACCTGTCGTTCAAAATCAATAGCAAACTCCTGTACTTGTTTTTCTTGCTGTCTTTGTGATTTTGTTTTATCGGGTGTGAATGTAGTCGATACTCTAATCTGTTTATTATTTGAATCATACCCATTTGATACGGTTATTCTATATGCTCCCTTTTTACTGTTTTTAATCGGTGTTATCGTAGCCATATTTTACACCCCTTTTAGTTCTCTTGTACTTTTTTCTCATGTTCTCTTATTAACTTGTCCAATGTTGGTCTCGAAACATTTATTTCTTTTGCAAACTGGACTTTGTTTATTTCTCTATTTTTATATCTGTTATACCATACGTCAAAATCCTTAATATCTTTAGCTTTTCGACCTTTGTATTTGTTTTTCTTTTTAGCTATTGCAATACCTTCTCGCTGTCTTTCTAGTAGGTTATTTCTCTCAAATTCTGCAATTGCACCAATCATTGTTAACATTAACTTTCCTGTTGGTGTTGAGGTATCAATGTTTTCTTTGTTAGAAAACAAATGCACACCTTTTTTCTCTAGTTGTTCTACAATCCCTAACAAATCTTTTGTACTACGTGCAAGCCTAGAAAAATCATGTATATATACTGTATCGCCTTCTCTGACATACTCTAACATTTCTTTCAACTTCGGTCTGTTCGTGTCCTTTGCTGATACTTTTTCTATATACCATTTTTCTATATCATGCACCTTTAACGCTTCTACCTGTCTTGCTTCATTCTGTTCCACTGTTGACACTCTTACATATGCTACTCTCATATCATCACCCTTTGTTTTCTATTTGATAATATAATTGTAGCATAATGTAAAAGTAGAGTCAATAATGTTCTTTACATAATGTAAATTATATCGTTTTATCTTTTATGTTTTACACTTTTTGTTATGTTTTTATTTGTAAAATTAAAGTATACCCTATCTTGCCATTGTTTTATGTTTTCTCATATTATCCATAATAAGATATATTACCGATTCTTCCTGCATCTTTTCTAACATATGAGAAAGAATCTTTTTAAAAAGCCATGTTCTCAATTTATATTTTTCTTTGTACACATCTGTCATCACTCTGTAAAATGCTTCGGTTTCTTCGGCTGTTGTATTTATTGTTTTGTTTTCCATACTAAGCTACCCCCATATTAGAATTTAAGAATTTACAAAAATTATCCCATGAGATAAGGTACTTCCTGCCAATTAGAACATATGGCAGAACCCCTGTCTTTACCCACGTTCGGATTGTATAGGCTGGCAAACCACTTTTATTTGCTGTTTCGTCAATTGTTAACATCAGAGGTGCTTTCTGCTCTTGTTCTTCGCACATTTCATTTTCTGTAGGAAAGCTCTCAACTACCTTCATGTTTTCTTTTTGTTTGTTACTTGTACGCTTGTTATTCATTATTTTTTTCATATCCACCACTCCCTCTTTTAATTAAATACAATGTTTTTCCTTGGAAAAATAATCTGTTCTGCCTTTTTAATCATAAAACTTTTCATTATAATAGTAGCAAGTTCTTTTTCAACCTCTGCAAGCCTGTTATCCTGCCGTTTCTGCCATTTAATTTCTGCATCTGATTTACTTAATAATAACAAGTTCTCTTTCATACTCGGTGTAATTAAACCTTCATATGTTGGAATTTGTGATAACTTCATAATGGCAGTAGCTGTGGCTCTGTCTGCTTTTTTAATCATATTTGAAATAATGACCTTGTTCTTTACACTGTCCTTTGACAACTGCATAAGTGTCTGCAAGAGAATACTGTCTGCTTCGGTATTTACCTGTGTTAAGGTTTCAAAGCTTTCTGGGTATCTTTCTTTTTTAATAGAATCTCTTTTTTTAACAATTTCTTCTCGTTCTGTAACCAATGTTTGTTTTAATTCCTGCACTCGTTCTTTCATTTGTTTTCGTAAAATAATCAAATCATTTTTATCTGTATAGCCGTCTGATTCTAACGCTTTTAACTCATTGCTAACCTCAATAAGGTCTTTTTGTCCGTTTATCTTACCAATTCTTTCAAACACTTTGTTTCTTCTCTGTATCAGTTTGTATGCGATTTCCTCAATATCATCTTGTTTTTTTCCGTTTGTTCTATTGTTATAAATTCTTTCTGCAATACTCATAATAAATAAAATTCCTCCTTTTTTTCATATGCTCATATGGCTGTGTATTTTAAGACTTAACGGCTTCTTTCTTTGGCTCATAGATTTCCATACCCCAAGAGTCATCTACCTCAGAAACCTCGTCCTCTGCTTCTCTAATTATTTTTTCTTGTTCTTCATAGGGAATCGTATCATCTGGTGAACATGTAACAATGTGCAATGTTATGTTGCGGTCAATAACATCATCAAATACAAATCCTTCTGGGATAACTTTGTTTAGAATAAAAGAACTTGCTTTTATTCTGGCATTACTGTCCATACTGAATCGCATAATATTTACAATTGTTTCAAGTGCTTCTATACTGTTTTCCAAAAACTTTTGTTTCAATAATTCCCTGTCAACTTTCTGCTGTTCATCTAATACAGGTCTCCCCCGTTTGCTTTGTTTCATTTTCATCACTTCCCTTACTCTGTCTTAATAGCTTAATAAGTAGACATCTTTGAACCCCCAAAAACATATGTAGAACACTGGGTTTATTCTGGTTTTAATAAATTTTAAAACAGTTTTTTTGTTACCGTTTTGGTAACGGTTTCTATGTTCTGATTGCTGTTCCGATTGTCTCGAAAATTCTAATTGTTTTTTCTGAAATACAGATTTCTTCCTTTTCCATCTTCTTTGTAACACTAGACAACATCTTTCTGTACGCACCATCTGATTTGTTATGGATTTTATAGAATTGTTTTAACGCCCTACGATAGATACGCATATCAATAATAACGTCTTTATTTATCAATAATGCATTATAAGCACTTGTTTTTTCTAAAGTTTCTAATACGATTTGTTGTACTTCATTCAAGTAACCGCTTATTCTGGGAACTACAATCTCAACATAATCAATTTTAAACTGATTGATGAATCCTTTTATTGCTTTAGGCTTTAAAATGTCGTATAGCGTTACATAACCGTCTTTATTTCCTAACACCTGCCTTATCCCCTTTTCACAATAAACACCCTCAAAACGAAAAATAGAAGATTTACCACCAAATTCAGAGAACGCACCTTTGCTATATCCTTTGAATTTTAATCTGCGATTACTCCATAATGATGTTTCGAATGACTTTGTTATCTCGTCATACAAAAAATTACAATTGTTACGTTTTCTTCCAGTAACATATTTTTGTAATGGCTCTGTTTTCACAGCGTTGTCTCGTTTTGTTTCTTTGTTTGGTCTATCTTTTCTGAGTAGCACTCTTGCTAGAAAATTCATTGCTGAATCAACTGCCAATTCGTCTACACCCCCCATATCAACCGTTACCGCCACTTCCAACTCTTTTACAAACAAATCATTCCAATCCTTGTCTATGATTTGTTTTAATGCTCTGTTAACTTTCTGAATCGCATCTAACAAATATTTTATATCAGATATTCTAAATCCAACATTATTATTACTTCTAACGATTCTTGGTAGAATCACTGCTATTTCTGTTGTGTTTCCTTTGGGTTTCAACCTTAAAAATGGATTATTAGAATCCTCTGGGAATTTCATTTCCTTCGATATAGAACACCAACTTACCGTTGCTGTAATTCCATCAATACCTACTGATACGTTTTGTTTCGTTTTCAATCACTCTTCACCTCTTTTCTTTTCAAAATAAAAAAAGGGCAACGATAACATAACATTGAAAATATTTCCCATACCTTGTTTGTCATCATTGCCCTTGGATTCACTCCGGCTTTGTTCCTTGTTCTTTGTTCCTTGTTCTTTGTTCTTTGTTCTTTGTTCTTTGTTCTTTGTTCCTTGTTCTTTGTTCCTTGTTCCTTGTTCTTTGTTCTTTGTTCTTTGTTTTTTGTTCTTTGTTTTGGCAGATATTATTTACTGGCTATCACTTACTTGCATTTATCCTAATACAACTCCACAAAAAAACAGACCAAAAAAAATCAATAGTCTGCTCTGTTCTCAATAAATTATTCTATTAAAGGACATAGCAACATACACCTTCTTTTTCAACATTAAATTCCAATATGCTTTTTGGACATCAAGGTGTACCGCCTAGGTATTGCTTTTTATCGCTAATCCTTTCTGCTATTATTATATCATTTTTTTCTGGTTTGTCAAGATTTTTTTTCATTTTTCAAAAGTTTTTCTAAATCTTTTTTCATTATGATATATTCTATCAGATATTTTAGACTCTTACCTATCGTATTTCTAGGATATTTATAATATTTAAACTTGATGCCATACTGTATATGATGCAATATACACCACTTGCAAATACTTTCAACCGTTATGCATTGAGTCTCTATTTCTTTTCTAAATATTTCCATACAATACTCTTCCAATTCAGTCTCAACTTTAATAATAATACTAACATTATAAATATCAATCATATAAAATCGTGGCATACAATTCCTCTTTCTTTTGTGTTTATTTTGTGTTTAAAGTTACGATAAACTCCAAAAAGTGCCTTTAGAATAGAACATTAAAAACCTGTACAACCCCTTTGTTTTAAAGGAAAAATGTACATTGCTAAAAACTAATAAAAGTGTGTTTTAGTTTCGATCGTGATAATCCGCTCCTCTTTTGGCACAAAATCAGAAAGCGCATTCAAAAATGTTGTTTTACCTGCTCCTGTTCCTCCGCTTACAAAAATGTTATACTTTGCCCGCACAAGCATTTCTAAAAACGCCGCGGCCTCTTCACTGATGCTATTCCACTCTATCAACTGCTCTATCGTCACTTTTTCTTTTGGGAACTTTCGGATTGTCATAATGGGGCCATTCAGAGCTACCGGTTTTAACACTACATTTACCCGGGAACCATCTTCTAATCTAGCATCCACAATGGGAGAAAGTTCATTGACATAACGATTGGTTCCCGCCACAATCTGTTGAATGACATCTTCCAGTTTGCTCTGTGATAAGAATCGTTTCTCGGATTTGAAAACACTCCCATTTCGCTCCAGAAAAATATCCTCTGTTCCATTGATCATAATCTCCGTAATGCTGTCATCTTCAATCAATTCTTGTAAAATATCCAGCTTCCGAAATGAATGATACAACTGTCTACTCAATGCAATCTGCTCCTGCAGCGGTATATAATTCTCCTGCACTTCCTCCTGCAGTACATCGTGGATCAACTCTGTTAATTCTTCATCCCCAATATCTCTGCTCAAATCCAACCGGGCCAGCACACGCTCATATAATTGTTCTTCTTTTACCCGCTTCGCTTTCCTCCCTCTCCTTTCCTATCTGAAGTTCCTTTCGATTCCCCTTTCGCATAATTATTTTTTTCTGAACCGTTTTTTCCAGAATCGACTCCCAGCCGCTTCTTCTCAATGTTTCCGTATACTGCGCCAGCTTTGCCATTGCAATCCGTTCCTCAATATACGGCGTATAAATCACATCGCATCTGTCTAACAGTTCAAATAGTCCATCTACGCTATCCCCAAAATCCAGAAGTATCTTACTATAAATACACTCCTCTGCAATCTGATCCAGCAGTTCCAGCCACTCTTCCTTGGGAACAGCTTTCAAATCCTGAACATACGGCATAGGTGCAATATAATCCAACTTCCCAAGTTGTCCCACCATCGTACTGATCCGTATTCCAAGATTGCCCTTTTCCTGTCGACAATAATAAAGCAGATCCGCAAGGCTTTGGTCCTGCTCCTCCGAAAAATAAACGTCTCCTCCGGCATATTCTTCCAAATTGAGATAGAGTGCGTGTTCTTTCTCCGCAAGTTTCTTTCCCAATTCCAATGCAAACCTCGTCTTTCCAATCCGGTGCACCGGCGAATAAATCCCAACCAACTGGCCGCTTACCCGCATCGGAATACTGGCCGCTGTATTCTGCCGTTCCCCTTTGCTCTCCTCCATCTGATTCCAAATTGCCTCCGCGCTTTGATAACGAAATACTCCGATTTCCTCATCAGAAAGCTGTCGCTTTTCTTTCAGCAACACAAACCTTTCGTCCGCCGGAATCTGATCTCTTTGTTTTTTTGGATAACCACCATCAATTAAAAGAGTATGAATTCTCTGCTGCTCTGCAAACTTCTGCAGCTCTTCTAACGTATAAAACAAATACCATTGAATTCCCGCCTGATGTGTCTCACTCAGCACTTGCAGTAAATTGCCTGCATACTGTCGTTCTCGGTCGCAGATTACGAAATTTTCTCCATACAACCTATCCCTCCTATTCTCTTTTTTTGACTTTTCTTGAAAATAATTGCTGTGATCCTACAGCTTGACCTAAATCTTGAAGACCGAATCCAGAACGTCCGATCTAAGATACTCGCTCCCAGAGATGAGAGCAGATACACAACTCGTTGCTGTGTGAATTGTATTATAAACACGCTTTCATAAAATGTCCAGACCCATTTTTTAAAATGCAGATTTTTGTGAAAACCTCACAAAGTTCTGTAAAATAAAATCCCGTACAGAAGACAAACCCCAGGAATCCCAAGGGTTCCCGATGTCAAAACGGAAAGTAAATTCATACCGACTGCCAGGGAATTTTCATCCGGAAGTACATAATGATTGATAAAAAAAATCAACCCCATTCCCAATACCGCCCGCAAAATAAAATTCGTCACCATTACAAATACTCTCTCTTTCATACACATCATCCTTACTTCTCTGTCACTCTATTTATATGTGTATTCAGACCTTCATATTCTTTTTACAGCAAACAAAAAAACGGCAGAGAACTCTCTGCCGCCTGTCCATCCAGCTTATAGCCCAATCTCAATCTTTCTTCCTGTCCGCTCATACTTTTGATACTTAACCCCCGCAGCATCCAGCATCCTTTTTGATGCAATCACGCTCGGTGTATCTGCATACTTATCACAATCATAAATTAGTTCACGTATTCCACACTGAATGATTGCCTTTGCACATTCATTGCACGGAAACAATGTAACATACATCCGCGCTCCAACCAAAGCCTGCCCCGGGCCATTGTAATTCAAAATCGCATTCAGCTCACTATGAGTGGAATACACATATTTTGTCTCCAGCGGATCTTCTCCATCTCTCGTCCATGGAAAATCATCATCAGAACAGCCCATCGGAAACCCATTATATCCCATTGATAAAATCTTGTTATCCTGACTTACAATGCAACACCCTACCTGGGTTCCCGGATCTTTTGAACGCATTCCGGAAAGCATTGCTACTCCCATAAAATACTCATCCCATGATAAATAATCTGTTCGCTTATCTGATATCACAACGTACCTTCCTCTCTGTTCAGACTACTTCGTCCGACAATCTTCTCAATCACCTAATGTTTCTGCGAATGAATTGAATTTCTCAGTCAACTTTTCTATTAACTCTGACAACTTTTCCATGCATTCTGCATAAGAACTTAACGGCTTCCCGTATGGATTCAATATTTCTCCATTATCCCCTACATACTCTGTCAGTGTATACACATTGACCTCGTCTCCGTATTCTGCAAGAATCTTCCTTTTCTGACTTTCATTCATCGTCAACAGCAAAATTTTCTCATCAATCTCTGCCTCCGAAATCCCAACAGATGTATGATCTGCCATAGTCAGCTGCGCACTCTTCATAATTGCCTCTGCCTTCTGATTGACCGGCTCCGGGAAAAGTACCACCATTCCTCTTGAATCAATTACATACTCCTGTATGAGCTCCTTCTGACGAAGTAACTCTGCAGCCATAGGTCCTCTACACGTATCCGTATCACTGACAAACACGATCCGGCTGTATCTCTGGCGCCGCGTCACCTCCGCAGCTGAAATCCGCAAATGTCCGGCAGCCTTTTCCAGCCGGTTCATAATGGCATTCCCGATTCCGCTGACTGCAAAGGATTCACTATAAATAATATCAACCTCTTCTGCATCAAACTCTCTCAGAACAGCATAAAGATTTCTTGCAATCGACTTCTCATTTTCACGTGACCCAATATTCTTAATCACGCCATTTTTATAATAACAAAGAGTCTCATTCGTTGCTATAATTCCAACTTTCTTGCCCTTACGCACAGACGCATAACAAAGCTGACGGATTGCCAGAACTTCTTCTTTGATATTTCCTTCCACAATCATCAGCTTCGCTTTTGGCGCATAATGCCGATACTTCATTCCAGGAGCCTTTGGAGCCTGATTGCTTTCATTTCCCAAAATTGTCTCATCAATGCTCACATCTCCGATGACCGGTTCCAGCATCTCTACCGTAATCGCCCCCGGTCGAAGAATCATAGGCGGAGTTACTGTCATATCCAAAATCGTAGACTCCAGCCCGATATCCACACTTCCGCCATCCAAGATCATCTCAATCTTTCCATCCAGATCTTCCCTCACATGTTCTGCTGTCGTAGGGCTCGGCCGTCCGGATGTATTGGCACTGGGCGCTGATACATATCCACCTGCCGCACGTATCAATTCTCTTGCAATCCGATTGCTCGGCATCCGCACTGCTACTGTATCCAAACCTCCTGTCGTACCATACGGAACTGCTTCGCTTTTATCGAAAATCATCGTCAGCGGCCCCGGCCAAAACTTCTCAGCTACCTGAATCGCCACTGCCGGAATATGCTCTGTAATCCGCGCCAACGCATCTAAATCTGCAATGTGCACGATCAACGGATTATCTGAAGGTCTTCCCTTTGCAGCATACGTCTTCTCCGCAGCAGCCTCATTCAGTGCATCTGCCCCCAATCCATAGACTGTCTCTGTCGGAAATGCCACAAGTCCGCCCTTCTTTAACAAATCTCCGGCTTCTTCAATTGCCTGTATATCCATATTCACTTCATCTGTTTTTCTAATTATCGTCTTCATGATTTCCATTATATCATTTTTTTTATAAAAAAACACTCCTTTTTAAATACTCCATAATCCCTTTTACAATCGCCGCCGCAATCTTCTCCTGATAAGCATCATCGCAAAGTAATTCTGCCTCTTTCTGATTGCTCAAGAAACCACACTCAATAATCACAAGTGGATGTTCTGTTTTCTTCAACATATAATATGTATCGTTCGCTTTCGCCTGTCGATGGTTTTCAGGATCCACTTCCAGAAGTGTCTGTTGCAGCAGTTTTGCCGCCTCCTCCCCTTCTTTGGAATGTGTATAGTAAAAAACCTGTGCCCCATGAATACTTTCCTCCGGATAGCTATTCTGATGTATACTAATCGCAAGCGTAGACTGACTCTGGTTGATCAATGCAACACGTGCTTTCAGATCTTCCACCTTAGAATCTCCCACCCCCTCCTCCGTCTCTCTCGTCATAACAACATCTATCTTCTGTTCTTCTAACTTCTTTTGAACTTTTTGCGCGATTTGTAAATTGATATCTTTCTCCTCTTTCTGATTCACCCCTATTTTTCCAGGATCACTTCCCCCATGACCACTATCGACAACAATTACTGTTTTCTCTACATTTCCTGCGGTCATTACATCTTTTCCCTGCACCCATCGCCGCAAGCGTTCCCCGGCGGTCTGACTCACTGCTGCAACCCCAAGCAAAAGTATCAGCATAAAAATAATACCAATTTTTTTCCTCAAAAAAACATCTCCTTTCCCATATATACTTTATATATATGCAAAAAAGAGATGTCTTCTTCCTAATTTCTATTAATTTACATACTGAAGAATCAAATCCCAAACAGCAGAATTCTCCCAACCAAGTTTCCATTCTGCAACACCGGCTAATTGATTGCTCTTAATCAACTTTAACTTTTCTTCCAGAGATTTCATATCCTCCAGCCATATCTTATATACTCCGCCGTCAGCTTCCCACTGTGCATAATTCTGCTTTGCATTCTCATCCCATTCAGCCTGTACTCCTACCGTCTGAAGAGTTTCCTCTGCCTCATCCATGCCCATAGCTGTACTGCTGACCTTATTCGGATATTCCGCCGCTTCCGTTCCCTGTTGTTCTGCCAACTCAGCTTCGGTCTTCGGCGTTTCAAACCAAAGTCTTGTATAGAACGGAATTCCCACAACCAGCTTCTCTGCCGGAACCAGTTTCAAGGCATTCTGAATTCCTTCTTCTACATAGCCATAGGATGCAACAGAACCCGCTTCATAGGAGCCATCCACGTGTTCATCGTATGCCATAAGAAATACATAATCCGCCATAACTCCCTGTTCTGCTAAATTATAATGTTCGTTATAAGGCTGCGGAACATAATTATCAATAGAAAATACCAATCCATTCTGTCGGCACTTCACACTCAATTCTCGTACAAACTGAATATAATGCTCTCCGCACTCCAGTGAAATCAATTCAAAATCCAAATTGATCCCATCCACTCCGGACTGCAGTGCCGCAGCAATCGTCTGATTGATCAGATTCTCTCGTCTTGATGTATAACTAAGTACTTCATAAGTCTCCTCATAAGAACTGATTCCACCATGAAAATCTCTCAACACTGCCCAAACATCCAAATTGGACTGATGTGCATAATTCACATATTCCGAACTTGCGATCGAAGTCAAATTTCCCTTCGTATCTGCAATAGAAAACCAGGTAGGCGCAATTGTTGTCAGACCTTTTGTACCTGCAATTGTCTCCAGCACATAGCTATTTGCCACATCATTTTCCACATTGTGCCATGCCATATTAATCTTTCCATTTACAGACATATTGCTATACTCCGGTTCTTCGAATTCTCTTGAAATCGTTTCCTCTTTCACCTTGCGAAGTGTATTCGTCTTCACATACCCAATAAATCCATCTGCTGTAGCAACCTTTTTCCAGCCATCTTCATCTTCCAATACCGTTACTTTATCTGATTTCTTAACTTCTGTTAAAATCGGACTTTTCACGCCTCCCTGGAATCGTACCTGTGTATCGCGTTTCAACGTCGCTGTCTGGATTGCTCCAAAGGAACTGGTAATTACCGCCCTGTCCGGATGATCATATACGCCATATTCCATGTTCGTATACTTCTGAATAAACGGCAATGCAATGTATGCGGTTCTGCCCTCTGTCTTCAGAATTGTATAATCCTCACTTTTCTTTTCACTGATTTCAGTGTAATCGCTGCTTCCAACTGTGACAGAAACATTACCATTTGGCAGTGTATAAAGCATTACACTTTCATTCGGATCCCAGTAAAATCTTGTATTGATCAGCTTTCTCACTACGGAATACTCAATATAAGCCTCACCATCAATCAACTTCCCTGCCGGCACTCCGGATTCCTCATTCTTGATCACCCGATTATTGACAATCACGGCAAGATCGTCCTCATTTGCCACTCCATAATATTGTTCCAAATCCGCTTTCTCTTTTGACGGACCGTATTTTTTCCATACTACAAATGATCCGACGGCTCCAATTATCAATAAGAGAACAATCAACAACAGCAGTGTTCTATTCCGCTTTCTTTTTCTGGCTCGCTGATTCCTTCTCCGCCTTTCATTTGGGTTGACCCGCTGGCCATTCGGATTTATACGCTGTCTCGCTGCATTCGTCCTCTGTCCCCCGGTTCTCTGCCTTGTGGGCTGTTCCTCCGTCTCGTATCTTGTATTCTGATAATTTACTGATCCTGAACTGTCTGGTCTATTGGCGCTGCTGCCTGGGCGTCTGTTCATACCCTGCTGCCTGCTTCTCTGATTAGAGACCACCGGACCTCTTTTTTGTCTTTCGTCCATGCCGCACCTCCTATTAGACCTTATTATATCATATTTTTCTTATCCGTCATTATTATTTTGCCAAATTAACGAGTTTTTACCACATCTAAAAGCATTTCTCTTTCACATTGTCTGATCTGCTGCATAAAGGGGTATCTACAGCTAATAATTCTTGCGTCTCCTCCTGTTGATATTAATAAAAGAAAGTGATTCTATATGCCCTTCCGAATCAATTTCATAATCCCGCATATAATCTACATTTTCCCTTGCCATATGTGCCTTTACAACCTGCATCGGGCTTGCGCTGTTTCCGTCCATTATAATACATACGCCGTTCTTCTCGTACTCTTCCAGTTCCGCATACATCTTCTCATAATCCGACTTTTCCATCTTCATATGTTCCGCTCCTTTCCTGCAGGTTCTGATAAATATAATTGCCGCATCAAACAGACCAATGGAGGTTTTCGTGACATACTGCTTTCCATGCAGCCAGAAAGATAGTACGAACCTAGCAGTAATTTTCTCTTGTTCGTTTTCTTAATTATGTTCTTTTAAATTGATTGATTCCTGATCTCGGAATTTTGAATCCATGATTTCTTTCAGAAATGGTTCTAAGATTTTCTGATTTGTATAATGAAATACTCTGCTCTCTTCCCTCCCTTTTCATAAAATTTATTTATCCGGAAATACTACCTTCTGTACGAGCATTATAAGCAGACTTTTTCTTCTTTTTCAATGTGTTTTTTGTTGATAACCTATGTGAATTTGTTCGTAACTTTTTGTGTTCTTTCTATTTTTCTTTACATATGAGAGCTTTTTGTTTATACTAATATAGAATAATTATTTTTTCATGTGAGAGTTTTTCACAAGATTCTCCAATGTCAATGAGTAAGGATGTGATTATATGAAAATCGAAAAACTAAATGACAATCAGATTCGTTGTACGTTGACACATGCTGATCTGGCTGCACGCCATTTAAAGCTCAGTGAACTTGCTTATGGTACCGAAAAGGCTAAATCTCTGTTTCGAGATATGATGCAGCAGGCATCTTTTGATTTTGGTTTTGAAGCTGACGATATTCCACTGATGATTGAAGCAATTCCTTCTTCGGCTGATTCCATCGTTTTAATTATTACAAAGGTAGAAGATCCGGAAGAACTGGATACCCGTTTTTCACGCTTTACGAATCCGGCATCGGATACAGAAAGCAATGTACCGGAACCCCTCAGCAAATTAGAAGGCGCTGAAGAAGTTTTGGATCTTTTAAATAAAGTAAAGGAAGCGGCAGCGGGCACTTCACAGCCCGAATCACCAAAACAAAACAGTTTTCCGATCAGGCTTTTTTCCTTTTCAAACATCGACCGCGTCATTCAGGCTTCACACTTGATTTCCCCGGTCTATCATGGAGCAAATACACTGTATCTGGACAATGAGTCTGACCTATATATTCTGGCGCTTTCACCATCAGAAGATAGCGCGGATGAATTCAATAAGGTCTGCAATATGCTCTCTGAATACGGAAATCCTGAAAAGGCATCCTCTTCTGTCCTTGCCTTTCTGGAAGAGCATTGTGAGATTGTCATCGCGGCAGATTCTGTACAAAAACTTGCTGGTATTTAACCTATAATCTAGGTTATTCACACAATGTATATATTTTTATACACACATTGTAAAAATGAATGGGGCTGTCGCTTTAACGATTAGTAAATCGTGAAATGGCAGCTTCCTTTTTTCTGATTTTTTCTATATAGTTACTCTGTTTCTATTGAAACGATAGTTTTTTCGTAAAAAAGCCGTACTTTAATACAATCCAAAACTGGATTTGAAAAAAAT
>Scrappy_p2__coassemble_558_pt1 | contig 55595 bp, 56 predicted proteins | sample Scrappy_p2__metabat2_low_PE_009 | metagenome-assembled genome bin Scrappy_p2
AGCTGCGGTGAATGTTTCAGTATCAAGAGCTGTTATATCAGACAAATCCTTATTTTTTAAATAGATGAAAGGATTAAATACAAAGAGGTGATTAATTTGGAAAAAATTATATTGAAAAATGAAAGAAAAATTGAGATTGCGCCTGGTTCGTTTTTTGGCGCAGTAACAGTAGTAGTTAATGATTTTGCAGAGTTGAGTAGCATTGCAGAAGATATTATAAAACCAGAAAATGTGGAAACAGTAAGGTTTTTATCTGGAGACACCATTATAGAAACACGTACTGGCATGAAACTGGAAAGTCCGGTTTTTAGAGATACGGATGTAAATGAAGAAGGCAGAGTTGTGGCAACATTTTCGTTGAGAGAAAAGACGGAATTGGAACAGCAAGTTGAAACAATATTGGACTCGGACGTGATGAGGGCAAATATAATGATTTCTAGAATTGTAGCACAAGAGTTAGCAGATGATGGAGCGTTGGAAGTAAAAGCGATCTATCCGACATGGGATGAACTGGTTAAGCAGAAGTTCACGGCAAAAGATGCGGGTTACAAATTTACTCATCAAGATGTGCTCTACAAGACGATTAGGCCGGGGCAGCAGTTCCAAGCGCAGTGGGTTCCGGGGCAGGGAACAGAATCTATCTTTATTCGGATAGATGAAACACATGCAGGCACCCAGGAAGACCCGATTCCGTACCATGTCAATATGGAAGTCTTGCAGGGGAAATATTATACAGAGGATGGTATCCTCTATAAATGTACCAGAAACAGTGGACAGGCTTTACACAATAAAGCAGCGGAGTTGGTAGGCCATTATTTTGAAGTAGTAGGATAGGATCGTATATGAAAGAAATCAGAGCAAGACCGTAAAGGTCTTATTTTTATTGCAAAAAAAAAAACAGAATAGAGGACAGCAAATGTATATTGATATCGAAATAATTTTAAAATTGGCAAGCCTGATCGGTGCTATGGGCGTGATAGGAGGTCTCTTAATTGCTATTTATAAATTTTATCAGAAGCCGCATGAAACAGAGAAAAAATTAAAGAAATTGCAGGAACTGCACATGGATGATATGAAAAAAATCAACGAAGAACAGTGTTTGATTACATATGGATTGTTAGCCTGCCTAAAAGGATTGCAAGAACAGGGGTGTAATGGTCCGGTAACGGAAGCAATTAACAGAATACAAAAGCACCTGAATAAACAGGCACATGATATGGAGGAATGAATATGAGTATGGAAATTTTAATGCAGTATGTTACTTATTTACTTATGGCAATTGGAGTATTGGCGTTTTTGACCAGTGTTATCACACAGGTAATCAAAGAAATGCCGGGGCTTAAGGATATCCAGACAAATGCAGTAGCGCTTGTAGTGGCCTTAATCTTGTGCCCATTGGCGATCGTGACTTTATGTATTGCCTTTAACATCCCGTTGCTTTGGTATTACATTGTCGGAGCGGTAATAGCAGCTTTTATAGTATATTTAGTAGCAACCGGGGGCTGGGAGAAAGTCGCAGAGATGTGGCAGCGGACGAAATTTAATAAACATAAATAATACGTAAAGATACGTGAAAAGTAATTGATACACGTAATAATACGTGATATAATACAATCATGATAAGGAAAGGAGATACAAAAGATGCCAATGACACCGAGAGAGATGATAAAACATCTCAAGAAAAACGGGTTTGAGGAAATCAGTCAAAATGGTTCTCATGTAAAACTCAAGAATCAAACGACAGGGATAACAGTTATTGTTCCTTATCACTCCAAAGCCATGAAAAAGGGATTGGAGCAGGCAATATTGAAACAAGCGGGGCTTAAATAGCCCTGCGCCTGAAAAAGAAAGCGGAGGTATTACGTATGGAAAAATTATTTTATCCTGCAATTTTTCACGAGGCGGAAGAAGGCGGTTTTTGGGTATCGTTTCCGGATTTGCCGGAATGCTTAACAGAGGGAGATGATATGCAGCAGGCTTATGAGATGGCAGTAGATGCGCTGGGAATCTCTCTTACAAGCAGGAAAGCAGAAGGCGAACCGATTCCAAAACCGACAGAAATAAATAAAGTAGATACAGAAGACGGATTTTTAGCGGTTGTAGAGTTTGATATGATGGAATATCAGAAGAAACACAATTCACGTGCAATCAAGAAAACGCTTAGTATTCCGGAATGGCTGAACGAAGAGGCAGTTGCCAGAGGGGTTAATTTTTCACAGGTACTGCAGGAAGCGCTGATGTTAAAATTAAATATAGGAAGATAGAATATATGAGAGAGCTTGGAGACAGGTTCTCTTTTTTGTACCGGTGCAAATGCCGGAGAGAGGAGAAAAATTATGGCAAAGACAGTATTTATAGGGGTGGGACATGGTGGTTCTGATCCGGGAGCATGTGCAAACAATCTTGTAGAAAGAGACGTCAATCTTGTAATGGCAGTGGCATGCTACAATGTGTTGTCCAAGCATGGAGTAAATGCTATTTTATCAAGATGGAACAATACAGAATCTGATACGATTTACGAAGAGGTGCAAGAGGAAAACGCAGCAAATCCAGATATCGCCTTTGAGATACATAACAATGCCGGTGGCGGAGATGGGAGCGAGTTCTATTATTATTCCGGCGATCCAAACGGAAGACGGCTGGCGGAGCTGTGTAAAAAGCATACAGAGGCAATCGGGCAAAATAACCGGAAAGTTGTGGCCAATGATGGATTTATCTGGATTAATTCCACGGTAGCCACAGCAGTGTTGTGTGAGGGATTCTTTTTGGATAATGCAGCGGATAAGCAGATAGCGGATACGGTAGCAGAACAGGAGAAGTTCGGTGTAGCTTATGCAAAAGCAATCTTGGAATATCTGGGATTAGCGTACAAAGAGCCTTCTGGAAATTCCGGTGGTTCGAATGGCAGCAGCACTGGAGATTTGCTACGTGTACAGGTTGGAGCGTTCAGAGACCGGAAGAATGCAGAAAATCTGGTTAAGGAGCTTAAAGCAAAAGGATACAATGCTTTTATTAAATAAAAACACTCCCCGGAGCCAGTGGTTCCGGGGATAAATATTGTATCATCTTCATATATTATATAAGGAAGTAACATTTGTATGTTTTTACATTAAGGATACCTTATAGGGATATAAAATAATTTGTATGTTGTTACAAAAAGGTTGACACAGTGGGGGTCGCTGGCTTTAGGGGAGCAGGGTTACAGTCCAATTGAAATTCTTCGCTATTATTATGGAGACAATATGTATATCAACACAGCTCCGGAAATATCAGGAATTCCGTCATCCTGGCCGGGAACTACATTGGAAATTGGTTCTAGAGGAGAAAAAGTGAGGCAGATGCAAGAACAATTGAATACGATTGCGGGTGCTTATCCGGCGATTCCGAAAATACAGGTGGACGGAATTTATGGTCCTGCTACTGCAGAATCGGTTCGGATTTTTCAGTCTGTATTTGGACTTCCTCAGACTGGAACTGTGGATTTTCGAACATGGTTTAAAATTTCGGAGATTTTCGTTGGGGTTTCGAGAATTGCGGAACTTGTTTAAAAATAGGAAAAGTGAAGAATACTTACCATAAAATAATATTATGGTTATTTACAATATTATAATATTATGTTATAGTTAATGCAGGGAGTAGTTTAGATATGTGGGCGGGGCTTTTGAAACAAAAAGCTCCGCCCTCGGTTTATTTCAAAAAGGGGGTATATTATGCTTGATTTTCGGATGAATACGTTTTTGACTGTTTGCCGGTGTATGAATTATACGCGAGCATCAGAAGAACTGCATATTACACAGCCGGCGGTATCACAGCATATTCGATATTTGGAACAGTATTATGGACAGAAGTTATTTCAATATGAAGGGAAACAACTGGGGCTGACTGAGGCGGGTGAGATGTTGCGTAATGCTTCTTTGACAATGCTTCATGATGAATTATCTTTGCAGAACAGGATGCAGAGGAGTTCCGAAAAAAGGCTAGAATTTCGATGTGGAATTACCTCGGCTCTTGGAACACTGGGAGGAACAGATGCGCTGCAGTATGCTTTGGGAGAGACAGAGTCTTCATTTTTGAGGTTAAAAACAGCGAATACAGCAGAATTATTACAGAGTTTGGAGAATGATGAGATTGAGTTTGCATTGATTGATGGGATGGTTCAGGCTTCTGCTTATGTGTCGTGTCCATTCATAAAAGGAAGATTGGCGACTGTTTGTGCACCTGAATTTTTTGAAAAATACCATTTTCAAGAATTTAAGGATTTGTTACAAACAACGGTGCTTCTCAGCGCAACAGGGGAAAGTGTGCGAGAAACATTAATGCATTTTTTGTCAGTGCAGAATCTTTCTATAGTAGATTTTTCAAAAGTTATTGAAATCAACAGCCAGCAGATGTTGAAAGAGTTGACAAAAGCGGGATGTGGTATTACATTTTTATATGAGCCTGCAATTTCAGAAGAACTGAAGAGCGGGGAATTAAAAGAGATTAGATTAAAAGATTTTCACGTGACCCATGATTTTACATTTGTTTGGAAAAAGGAAAATCCATCTGCAGAACGATATCAAAAATGGTTTGAACAGTGTCGGGAACGTTGGGTGAAAATGTGAAAAAAGAAAGAAGAGGGAATGGTAAATATGTTACAAGTAGAACATTTATCATATGATGTACAAGAAGAGGGAAGGCAGTCAGAGATTTTATCAGATATTAGTTTTTCGGTGAATCCAGGTGAAATGCTCGTGATTACCGGACCAAACGGTGGTGGGAAATCAACACTTGCAAAGATTTTGATGGGAATCAATCAACCTACGGCTGGTAAGATTTTATTAAACGGAGAAGAAATTACCAATTTGTCTATTGACGAACGTGCCAAAGCAGGAATTGGCTTTGCATTTCAGCAGCCTCCGCGTTTTAAAGGGATGACTGTTAGAAGACTGCTTCATCTGGCAGCAGGAAGAACTTTGAGTGAAGAAGAGTGTTGTAATTTATTGAGCAGCGTAGGTCTGTGTGCGATGGAATATATTGATCGTGATGCAGATGCTACTTTATCGGGCGGAGAGATGAAACGAATTGAAATTGCAACAGTTCTTGCAAAACATCATGATATTTGTATTTTTGACGAGCCGGAGGCGGGAATAGACCTTTGGAGTTTTTCAATGCTGATCAAGCGATTTGAACAGATTCATAAAGAGAAGGAAGAAAGTTTGATTTTAATTTCTCATCAAGAACGCATTATTCAGATGGCAGATCGTATTATGGTGATTTCAAACGGTAAGGTGGAATCCGTTGGTGAAGCAAAAGCAATCATGCCTCAGCTTTTTGGTGAGGAAGTACAAGCATGTGCATGCAGACAGCAAAAAGGAGGTAGTCTCTGTGGAGTTGAATAAGGTAACAGAAGGGGTATTGGATGTAATTGATTCATATGGTTTTAAGCAGGAAGGTGCTTATAACCTACGTTTAAATGGAATGGCCGTATGTCATGGAGACAGCCGCCATATCCAGATTGTGAAAAAGGAAGATAAGCCGGGAATCGATATTCATATCAGTGGAGAAGCGAAAGCTGAGCAGGTGCATATACCGGTTGTAATGACAGAAGCTGGAATCGATGAAGTGTATAACGATTTTTATATCGAAGACGGAGCGGATGTTACGATCGTTGCGGGCTGTGGTATTCATGGTTCCGGCTGCAGCGAGACCAGGCATGATGGGATTCATTCTTTTCATGTTGGAAAAAATGCGAATGTAAAATACGTAGAGAATCATTACGCAGAAGGGGAAGGCAGCGGGAAGAAAGTGCTGAATCCTGTGACTAAGATTTATGTGGGGGAAAACTCAGTATTTACGCTTGAGACAACACAGATCAAAGGGGTGGATTCTACAAAGCGCGAAAGTTATATTGAATTGGAAGAAAATGCTAAGCTGAATGTAACGGAAAAGTTAATGACACATGCAGATCAGAGTGCAGTTTCGAATATGGAAATTGTTTTAAAAGGGGAAAATAGTTCTGCGAGGATTATTTCCCGTTCTGTCGCAAAAGGAATGTCAAAACAGATTTTTCATCCGAAAGCAATAGGGGAAAATCAGTGTCATGCACATGTGCAGTGCGATTCTATTATTATGGATCAGGCGGAGATTAGTTCGATTCCTGAGATCAATGCAAAGCATGTTGATGCACAAATTGTACATGAGGCTGCAATCGGTCGAATCAACGATGAGCAATTGATAAAGCTGCGTACGTTCGGCATGTCGGCTGAAGAAGCAGAAGCGGTAATTATTGAAAATTTCTTGAAATAGTGACTGTGTTTCTTGGAAATGGAATTTAGATGAATGAAAAATAAACATAAATATTTGGGGATTCTTTATATTGTACTGGCGGCATTTTTTTTCGCGTTGATGGCTATGTTTGTGCGGCTTGCAGGAGATATCCCCTCTATACAGAAGAGCTTTTTTAGAAATCTTGTATCGCTGTTGTTTGCGGGAATTATTCTGACAAGAGAAAAGGTATGGTTTTCAGGAAAAAAAGAGAATATTAAGTATCTTTTTCTACGTGCAACGGCTGGAACAATCGGGATTTTGTGTAATTTTTATGCAGTCGATCATCTGGTGCTGTCAGATGCGTCTATGCTGAATAAGATGTCCCCCTTTTTTGCAATCATATTCAGTTATTTTATATTGAAGGAAAAGGTGAGTGTGCCACAGGCGTTGATTGTTGCGGGAGCTTTCTTGGGGAGCTTTCTGAATATTAAGCCGACAACAGCGATTTTCAACTCTCCGGCAGCGTTGATTGGATTGCTGGGAGGTCTGGGAGCCGGAGTGGCTTACACTTATGTGCGTGTACTAGGGAAAAAGGGCGAAAAAGGACCTTTTGTAGTCTTTGTGTTTTCAGCGTTTTCCTGTGTGGTGACGCTGCCGTATTTACTGTTTCATTATCATGCGATGTCTGGAATGCAGCTGCTGTATTTAATATTGGCAGGTTTATCTGCAGCGGGAGGACAGTTTAGTATCACGGCGGCATATTTTCACGCACCGGCAAAAGAAATTTCAGTATACGATTATTCGCAGATTCTTTTTTCGGCAGTGCTCGGATTTGTAGTGTTTGGACAGTTGCCGGATTTGTATAGCTGGATTGGGTATGCGATTATTTGTTCTATGGCAGTTGTTATGTTTCTGTATAATAAAAAAAGAATGTAAAAGGAGAGGTGGCAGATGGCAGGATCAAAAGTATTTTATACCGATTTTCGTGCAAAGCTGGGAGAAGGGCTTCCGACAAAGTTGAAACGGTTGATGCACGCGGCTGGAATTGAACAGATTGATATGGAAAATAAGTTTGTTGCAATTAAGATGCATTTTGGTGAAATGGGAAATCTTAGTTTTTTACGTCCTAATTATGCGAAAGCAGTTGCAGATGTTGTAAAAGAATTGGGAGGAAATCCTTTTTTGACAGATTGTAATACTTTGTATCCTGGCAGTCGTAAAAATGCATTGGAACATTTGTACTGTGCATGGGAAAATGGGTTTACACCGTTGACTGTCGGATGTCCGGTTCTGATTGGTGATGGATTGAAGGGAACGGATGATATTGAGGTCCCGGTGAACGGAGGGGAATATATCGAAAAGGCTAAAATCGGTCATGCGATTATGGATGCAGATGTTTTTATTAGTCTGACACATTTTAAGGGACATGAGACAACTGGATTTGGCGGTGCGATTAAGAATATTGGTATGGGCTGTGGATCTCGGGCTGGAAAGAAAGATCAGCATGCCAACGGACAGCCGGTGATTTCGGCAGAAGACTGCAGAGGCTGTAAACGTTGTATGAGAGAGTGTGCAAATCAGGGACTTGTATATAATGAATCTATAAGAAAAATGACAGTTGATACCGTACATTGTGTGGGGTGCGGAAGATGTATTGGAGCTTGTAATTTTGATGCGATTTCCTTTCAGGATAATGCGGCAACAAAAGAGTTGAATTGTAGAATGGCTGAATATACGAAAGCAGTAGTGGATGGACGTCCGAATTTTCATATTTCGTTAGTGCTGGACGTTTCTCCTAATTGCGACTGTCATCCGGAAAATGATGCACCGATTCTTCCAAATATCGGAATGTTTGCATCGTTTGATCCGCTGGCCTTGGATCAGGCTTGTGTGGATGCCTGTTTGAAAGCAGTACCGCTTCCAAATAGCCAACTGTCAGATAATTATCAGCATGCCGATTTTTGTGATCATCATGATCATTTTGAAAATACAACGCCGAATTCTGAGTATAAAACATGCCTTGCTCATGCGGAAAAAATAGGGTTGGGCTCCAGAGAATATGAATTGATATTTATGAAATGATTTTGAAAAACACGTCCTGCAGAGGGGGATTCCCGAAGACAGGACGTGTTTTTTGATAATATTTATAATAATTGAATGCCGTTATCTAATGCACATTCAGAGATTTCTTTTGGCCATAGAGAAGCCTGTACCTCACCGATGTGTGCTTTACGCAGATAGTACATACAGATACGGGACTGACCGATACCGCCTCCGATGGTGTAAGGAAGTTCACAATTTAAGAGAGCTTTCTGAAAAGCAAGTTCCCGTCGTTCTTCACAGCCGGCTGCTTTTAATTGTTTTGTCAAAGAATCTTCGTCTACACGTACTCCCATAGAAGATAACTCCAATGCAATATCCAGTACCGGATAATAAACGATAATATCTCCGTTTAGTTCCCAGTCATCATAATCTGGTGCGCGTCCGTCATGTTTTTCTCCGGAAGCAAGTATCTTGCCGATTTGAGTTATGAAAACAGCGCCTTTTGTTCGGGCAATTTTATATTCCCGTTCTTTTGGCGTACAGTCCGGGTACATATCTTCCAATTCCTGAGAACTGATAAAGAAGATTTCATCCGGGAGCAGCGGTTCTATGTAATTGTAACGTCTGGATATGAAACCTTCCGTTTCTTTTAATGCACTGAATACTTTGCGAACGGTATATTCCAGTGTCTCCATATTCCGTTCCTGTTTGGAAATGACCTTTTCCCAATCCCATTGATCTACATAAAGAGAATGAATGTTATCGGTATCTTCATCTCTGCGGATTGCAGTCATATCTGTGTATAAGCCTTCACCGGAATGAAAATCATAGTGTTTTAATGCATAGCGTTTCCACTTGGCAAGTGAGTGTACAATTTCGGCAATGGATTCGTTCTGTTCGCGGATGCCGAAAGATACCGGTCGTTCAATGCCATTGAGGTTGTCGTTCAAACCAGACTCCGGTGTTACAAATAAAGGCGCGGATACACGCGTCAGATGCAGTACTTTTGCAAGTGAACGTTCAAAATGGTCTTTGATCTCTTTGATAGCAACCTCGGTTTCTCGGATTGTCAGAGGCGAGGAATAACCATCAGGTATTATTAAATGTTCCATATCTCAAAACTCCTTTTCTATAGTATCTATGCTTTTAACATTGCAGAATATTCACAGATACCCCTATTTTAATGAGCATCCAGGCAGATGTCAAATATTTTTCTGAAATCTTTCTCCTAATTCTTGCAAAATAGTATAGAAGTTCTATTATAGAAAGTAAGCAGAATAGAAAGTGAGCAGAAGATCATAAAATGATGGAAGAGGAATTCAGGCAGATGTAAAAGGATGTTTGAAAGAAAGAGAAAGGCAGGGAGAAAAAATGAAAAATTATTCAGAAGACGCAAGTAGGCAGTATCATATACAGGTGGCAGCAGGTGAGGTTGGAAAGTACGTTATTATGCCTGGAGATCCAAAGCGATGTGTGAAGATTGCACAATATTTGGATGCACCGGTATTGGTTGCGGATAATCGAGAATATATTACGTATACCGGCTATTTGGAAGGGGTAAAGGTAAGCGTGACATCTACCGGGATTGGAGGACCTTCTGCATCCATCGCTATGGAAGAGCTACATCGATGTGGTGCTGATACTTTTATACGAATTGGAACTTGTGGCGGGATGCAGGAAGAGGTACAGAGTGGCGATGTCGTAATAGCAACTGGTGCAATTCGAATGGAAGGAACTTCCAAAGAGTATGCTCCAATAGAGTTCCCTGCGGTTCCGAATTTGGAGATAACGAATGCGCTTGTGAAAGCTGCAAAAGAGAAAGGGTGCAGATTTCATACGGGAGTAGTGCAGTGTAAAGATGCTTTTTACGGACAGCATGAGCCGGAGAAAAAACCTGTAAGTTATGAGTTAGTGAATAAATGGGAGGCTTGGAAACAGTTAGGTTGTCTGGCTTCCGAAATGGAATCAGCGGCATTGTTTGTAGTGGCAAGTTCTTTGCGGGTACGGGTAGGTTCTTGTTTTCTTGTGATTGCGAATCAGGAAAGGGAGAAACTGGGCTTAGATAATCCGGTCGTGCATGATACGGATATGGCAATTCGGATTGCGGTAGAAGCGATTCGTTCATTGATTAGGAAAGAGCAGGAAAAAGAATGAATAGAGAAATAATAGAGGAAATGATTGAACTTGCGGTGAAACAATTGAAATACGCTTATGCTCCTTATTCTGGATTTTGTGTGGGTGCAGTGCTACGGACGAAAAGTGGAAGATATTATACAGGGTGCAATATTGAAAATGCGGCATATACACCGACAAACTGTGCGGAGAGGACTGCATTTTTTAAAGCAATCAGCGAGGGGGAGAGAGCATTTGAGGCAATCTGTATCGTGGGTGGAAAACAGGGGGAATTAACAGCATATACAGCACCTTGTGGTGTGTGCAGACAAGTGATGATGGAATTTTGTAATCCAGAAGATTTTCGGATAATTCTGGCAATGGGGAAGGAGGATTACAAGATTTACACATTAAAAGAATTGCTGCCTCTTGGGTTTGGCGTGGATAACTTAATGTAACAGATAAAATGAAAAGAAGAAATATATTATCAGAAAATAAAAAATAAATATAAAAATATGCTGACAAATAATGGTTAAAGTGCTAATATACAGTTAACAAATAAAACTGATTGAACAAGAATTAGAAGATAAGAATATTTATTTTTTAAATAATTGTTCAAAAGGGTTTTAAAAAATGCCGAATCCATCTCAATAGCGATAAGAAAGTGATGAAGAAATTATCATAATGACGAGAAAGTTATGAGAGAAGTAAAATTCATCAGCGGACGGAATTCTTATCGGGGATAAGGAGTAAGAGGCAAATTTATGAATAGGAGGTACGGACCACCGAAAACATAAGTTAAATTTAGAAAACTATCCCAAGGGGTAGGAAGAGGTAGAAAAAATGATAGAAATATCAGAATGAAAATGGGTGTTGATCAGAATCAGTGGTTGACATCCATTTTCATGTGTTGTTAAAATAGAGGCGAAAATTTAGAGGGAGAATGTATTAACTAGTAGATAAGGAGTTGATTGGGTGAGTATGAATATATTAATAGAAAAAAGTGATGTGTGGAAGAACTTTCTGGAAGAGGCTGATATTTCTGTAGGAACATTAAATAGTATCGGTGTGATTGCGTTGGCAATTGCTGTCTTGATTGGAGTACTTTGGTGTTTTTTGGGATTGAAACTGGTACGGATGTGGTCAGCGATTATGGGATTTGCAATTGGGTTTTGTGTGGCATGGCAGGCTGCTTCTGTATTTGCATTGGAAGACAGGGGGCTTTTGATTATAGGGCTTGTGACAGGTATTATTCTCGCGTGTCTGGGATCAATCTTGTATCGGGTTGGAGTATTTATCGTTGTCTTTCTGGCCGGAACAGTTCTGGCAATTCAAATTTTTACACCAGATGGCATGTTGTGGATGGGAGGATGTCTGGGAATTGGACTGGTGATTGCTTTATTGACTCTCGCATATGCAGAACCGGTAACGATGGTTGTTACCGGGGTGCTTGGTGCATTGGTTTTAGGAAATGCATTGTGTTTTTTCGTTCCTCTGGAGGGAAAACTGGTTCGGATCGTGGGGACGGTTTTGTTTGCTGTTTTAGGTATTTGGGTTCAGTTTGTGCTTGAATCCGGAAAAAGAAAGAAACAGAGTTTAAAAAAGGCGGAGGAAATCAGAGAACAGCATTCTGCGGAAAATGAAGTGGAAAAAGCACGTGCGATAGTTGAAGAGTTAGAGGAAGAGGATGAGGAAAAAGAAGAGGATGATATCACATTTTTGGATTTGTAGATGAATTGAGTCCGTTTTATGACACACCTAATTTGATAAGATAGAGGCAGTTGAAAAAGACTTTATTTTACCAAAGAAAGGTGTGTTTTTATGTATATTAAAAAATCAGTTTTAAGTGGAATTATTTTATGGATTGGAGGCGTGATTCTTTGCATTACTGCAATTCTGTTTTGTTTTACAGAATTATCTATATCAAGATATGTTTACATAACGGTCTGCCTGGCTTGTATTTGGAGTGTTATAAAATTGACAGAACGAGTGGAGCGGGGATAATTTCCATTGCCAGTACTTTGGATCCGTTGTATAATATAAAACAAGAAGAATGAACGGATTCGGAGGTTTATAATTTGAATTCGGATAATGCGGAGGAAAGGGGCAGATCATATATGAAGATTGATATGCATTGTCATGTGAAGGAGGGGTCTATTGACAGCAGGGTCAGTGTGGATGAATATATTTCGCTCTTGAAACGAAAAGGATTTCAGGGAATGGTAATCACAGATCATAATACTTACAATGGTTATCGTTACTGGAAGAATAATATAAAGGGAAAACGGCATACTGATTTTGTTGTATTAAAAGGAATTGAGTATGATACGAGAGATGCAGGGCATATGTTGGTAATTATGCCGGAAGGAGTTAAGATGCGCCTTCTGGAACTGCGGGGGATGAGGGCATCTGTATTGATTGATCTTGTTCATCGGAATGGAGGGGTGATTGGACCTGCACATCCCTATGGTGAGAAGTATCAGAGCTTTGCGAATACAAAGAGGTTTTATAAATCTCCGGAATTGATTAAGCGTTTTGATTTTGTAGAGGCATACAATTGTTGTGAAAACGCGGAAGCTAATGCAAAAGCAATGCGTTTGGCAAAGAAATATAATAAAGTGACTGTAGGGGGAAGTGATTCTCATAAAACTAATTGTGTGGGACGTGCCTATACGGTGCTGCCGGAACCTGTTACTTGTGAAACGGAACTGATCTCTATGATTCATAAGAAAACGGCATTTGAGACAGGCGGTACTTATTATGATAAGACAACAAAGGAAAGAATGGGGAAGGTCAATAAGATATTAGTATATTCTTTCTGGGTCTATAACAAGGCGGGAGAATTGCTGCGGCGCCATGGACGAAATGCAAAGATGGAGCAGGAAAATCCAGTGGATCCGATCGATCCAATCGAATTGTATTATACAGAATAAAAATAAAAAGACTGCCAGGATGGAAAAGAGTGTGTATATTCATCCTGGCAGTTTTATATGTTTTGGAAAAATTAAAAGCCTTCAGTGTGACGCTTTTCGCGCATGGCACGACGTTTTTGGGCTGCTTCCCATTCTGCTTTTTCTTCTTCGGCCGTGATTTCCAGTTTTGGGACTGGGCAGGGGGTGTCCTGTTCGTCTAATGCAACCATTGTGAAATAGGCGCGATTGATTGGTCTGCGCATGCCGTTTTGGTCTTCTACGTAAGAATCTACACGCACCTCTAAAGAGGTTGTACCAGTATAAGTAACCCGTCCAATGATTACAACTAATTCCTGCTGATAGGCTCCACGGATAAAACGCAGATTGTCTACAGAAGCAGTGGTGCAGTTGCAGCCTGCGTGGCGCATGCTGACAATGCCAGCTACTTCATCGATCCACTGCATCAGCATTCCGCCAAATAAACGTCCGGCGCCATTGAGATGATTGGGGCGGACAATGTGTACTGTTTCAATTCTGGAATCTTCTACTTTTTTTGTTATATTCATAATTGTCCCCATTTCTAATGTTCTTTTTCTATTATAAGTTGTTTGTATTAGAAAAGCAATTAAACAGATCAGGAAAGAATGAATAAAATTGTGGTTGTAATCATTTAAGGAATTCGATAAAATACATTCATATAGGAACAATAGTAATTTTTATTGCTTAGATGAAAGAGGATTAGCAGATGGAAATGCGGAATATCAGGCTTGTAATTGAATATGATGGAACTCGTTTTCATGGTTGGCAGGCAGTGAAAAAGGAGAACAATTCTACAGTGTCTGGAAGGATTATTGAAGTTTTGAAACGTATGACACAAGAAGAGGTCGTTGTGTGTTGTGGGGAAAAAACGGATGTGGGTGTTCATGCACTGCGGCAGATTGCAAATTTTAAAACCAGATCTCAGATGTCGGAGAAGGAGATTCTTGATTATTTGAATCGATATCTTCCTTTGGATATTGCGATACGAGAGGTGGAAACAGCGCCGGATCGATTTCATGCAGAGCTGAATCTACATCAGAGTGTATACCAGTATCATTTGCTGATTGGAGAAACAGAGGATGTATTTCAGCGCAGATATGTGGATTTTAGAAAACAACAGCCAGATTTTCAAGCGATGGAAAGTGCGGCAGAAATGCTGAGAGGGAGTCATGATTTTCGCGGATTTTCTGCGGGAAAGACAAAGAAATCCACAATTCGTGATTTACAAAAACTTGAGATTGTGATGGATAAACCAGGAGAGGTTCAGATTCGTTTAGCCGCAGATGGTTTTCTGAAACAGATGCCGCAGAAACTTGTTGGGACATTACTGGCAATAGGGTACGGGCAGAAAGAACAAAATTGCATCGCGGATATTTTTATGGGGAAAGATACTGCACCTTTAGAATGCAAAAATCATGCGTTTTTTTTGACGGATGTATACTATGATTGACTTTTGGAAGAAGCAGGAGTAATCTAGTGTAATCTGGATAACTGGAAGATAAAATCATTATAAGAAAAACGGGGAAATGAATTATGGAATTTTATTTTGTAGCACTTTATTTTTTTGTTTATAGTTTTTTGGGCTGGTGTACGGAAGTTGCTTTTGCGGCTTGTAAAGAGCATCGGTTCGTAAACCGTGGCTTTTTAAATGGTCCATTTTGTCCGATTTATGGGTTTGGAGTGTCAGCAGTAATTGTGTTTTTGACACCGTACCGTTCCAATCTTATTTTGCTTTATATCGCATCGGTGATATTGGTAACCGTGTTAGAAGGAATTACCGGGTGGGCGATGGATAAAATCTTTCATAATAAATGGTGGGATTATTCGAATATGCCATTGAATATAGGAGGATATGTTTGTTTACTGTTTTCTTTGATCTGGGGAGTTGCTTGTGTAGTTATCTTGAATTTAATTCATCCCGTAATACATAAAGGACTGGCAATGCTGCCAAGAACGTTGGGGATCATATTGATTGTTGTACTGAGCGTTCTATTAATTGTAGACACATGCGTGACATCGTCTGCAATCTTCAAATTTAATAAACGAATGGAATATATGGAAAAAATTGCAGCAGAGTTACATGAATTTTCAGAACAACTGGGAGAAAACATTTATTCTACAACAGCTCATGCAATGGATGCAGTAGAAGATTTCCATGAGCGTCATCAGGATGCGGCGGAGGAACTTCAGGTGAAAGCGCAGGAGGTTGTAGAAGAACTGTATGAGAGAAGACAGGATGCACAGGAAAGTCTGCGTGCGCATATTGCAGATTTGAAAAAACGCTATGGAGAGCTGAATCAGAAGAGCGCCAGAATTCCAAATCGATTGCTGCGTGCTTTCCCGACTTTGGAATCACGTAAACACCAGGAACGTGTATTGGAAATGCGCCGTCAGCTGCGTGAAAAACTAAAAAAATAAAGCATGTGATGAACAGCCCGTCAACAGTTAAGTTCTACGGGCTGTTTTTTGCTTATCGATGTTGTAAAATCATGGAACGAACCATGGAAATCATATGGTCGATCTGTTCTTGTTCTTCTTTTGTTTTTCCTTCTTTTAGGATGTCCATAATGAAATGAATTTCATCAGCGGTGAATTGAATTCCTTTTTTCTTTGCATTGGTAATAAGTGCAAGCATGATTGGGGCTAGTTCCTTACCAGTCTTCCCCTGTGTCTGTGCTGCTGCCATGCGGATCAGTTCCATTTTGGTCGGATCCATTTTCTTCAGTAGTGGACTGTTCATCCATTCGTTCATTTTCTATACCTCCTGTTTTGGGATTGGTTGTGTCTGATTCTGCAAAAATATCCTGATAAGAGCGGAACATTTCTTGCTGTTCTGGTGAAAGCATTCCCATCATCAGATCCATAGGATTGATGCCGGAGAATGAGGAGTCTGCAGAGGTCTGGGAATCTCCGGAAGGTTGGAGCATCTGCATCATATCCATGATATTCAAAATATTTCGGAATGTGTCTGCCATTTGAGAGTGTTCAGGGGGAAGATAGGGGGTAATCTCATCCAAAAGTGCAGCGGGAGAATCTGGAAAAGAGCCGAAGGAATGAGCTCTTGCTACTTGTTCAGGATGTTTTAAAAGTGAAATTGTATATCGGAGTTCCAGAAATTTTATCATGATCCAGAGCGAATATTGGTTGGAAGGAGCCAAGTATGGGAGCAGAAGCTTTAGAATACTAAAGGAATATGGAGTTGTGATTTCGTCAAATGGTGTCATGGGTCTAGTTGGTTTCTTTTCCATAAAAAACTCCGGCTCGCTTTTTATAGATATATATGTACTGGAATATATAAATATGAAAGAGAGAGAAAAATCATAGAAATATATGGAAATACCCTCGGCGCTGAAGACAGCACCGAGGGTCGTCGGAAAAAAGAACAGGGGGGAATTAGAATCCGCATCCACCACAGAAGAGCAGAAGTAAAATGATCCACATACAGTTATCATTTCCGCAGCTGTTTCCGCATCCATTGCCACATCCACCGCCAAAATTGCCACATCCGCCGCAACAGCAAAGGAGCAGAATGATCCAGAGACAAGAATTGTTTCTGTCAAATACACCGCCGTTATTGTTTTCGCATCCGCATCCACATCCGCAGTTTGTTGCACTTAAATCACTCATTGTAAATCCTCCAAAAATTTGTTTACACTTCATAATATGTGCCTGTTGAAAAGATGTGAGGAAAAATAAAAAGAAAAAAGAAAAAACAAAAGTGTCAAGAAAAAATACTTGACAGCAAAGATGTTTTCATGTAAGATAGCAGAGGTGATAAAAGTGAATGATATTTTAGAACAGGCATTGTTATATGATTTTTATGGAGAACTTCTCAATGCCCATCAGAAAGAGATTTATGAACAATTTGTTCTTGAGGACTTGTCTCTGAGTGAGATTGCTGCAGATGCGGGGATCAGCAGACAGGGAGTACATGATCTGGTTAAGCGGTGTCAGAAGACTTTGGAAGGCTATGAGGAAAAGCTGCATCTGGTGGAAAAGTTCTTGCTGATAAAAAAGAATGTACAGGAAATTGACTCGATTCTCAGCGTGTATGAGAAACAGGGGCAGGATCCGACAGAGATGGCAGCACAGATTCGGAAGATTTCGGATTTGATCATAGATGAATTTTGATGGATATTTGGATTACAGTAAAGTAGAAGAGGTGCAGGATGGCATTTGACAGTTTAACAGAAAAACTTCAAAACGTATTTAAGAACCTTCGGAGTAAGGGCAGACTTACAGAAGAGGATGTCAAGGCGGCACTTAAAGAAGTTAAGATGGCGCTGTTGGAGGCGGATGTTAACTTCAAGGTTGTCAAAGGATTTATTAAAAATGTTCAGGAACGTGCAATTGGCCAAGATGTTATGAATGGATTGAATCCAGGACAGATGGTTATTAAAATTGTAAATGAAGAAATGATATCTTTGATGGGTTCTGAGACGACAGAGATTGAACTGCAGCCGGGAAGTGCAACAACTGTGATTATGATGGTTGGTTTGCAAGGAGCAGGTAAGACGACGACAACGGCGAAACTTGCCGGCAAATTAAAACTAAAAGGCAAGAAACCTCTGTTGGTTGCTTGTGATGTGTATCGTCCTGCGGCAATCAAACAATTGCAGATTAATGGAGAAAAGCAGGGTGTTGAAGTATTTGCAATGGGCGATAAGGCAAAGCCGGCAGATATTGCGAAAGCAGCCATGGAGCATGCAGCGAAGAATAAGAATAATATCGTGATTTTGGATACAGCCGGACGACTTCACATTGATGAAGATATGATGGCGGAACTTCAGGAAATCAAAGAATCGGTTACGGTTCATCAGACAATACTGGTAGTTGATGCAATGACTGGCCAGGATGCAGTAAATGTTGCCGGTAGTTTCCATGAGAAGATTGGAATCGATGGCGTTATAGTAACAAAGCTGGATGGTGATACACGTGGCGGAGCCGCACTTTCTATCAAAGCGGTGACGGGAAGACCGATACTCTATGTTGGTATGGGAGAGAAACTTTCTGATTTAGAACAGTTTTATCCGGATCGTATGGCCTCCCGTATTTTAGGAATGGGTGATGTGCTGACTTTGATTGAAAAAGCCGGAGCTGAGCTAGATGAAGAAAAAGCAAGGCAGATGGCGCAGAAGGTCAAGAAAGCACAGTTTGATTATGAGGATTATCTGGAGAGTATGAATCAGATGAAAAAGCTGGGAGGTCTTTCCAGTATTCTTGGGATGATGCCGGGGCTTGGTGGCTTGGGCGGTAAAAAGATGCCGGATATCGACTCGGAAGAAAACGAGAAGAAAATGGCCAGAATGGAAGCTATGATTTATTCTATGACTCCAGAAGAACGGCGAAATCCAGATTTGTTAAATCCATCCAGAAAGCATCGAATTGCAAAGGGTGCAGGAGTGGATATTTCCGAAGTTAACCGAATGGTGAAACAATTTAATGAGACTAGGAAGATGATGAAAAAACTTCCCGGACTTATGGGTGGCAAAGGTGGTAAAAGAGGCAGATTTAATCTTCCCTTTTAACATATAGATTACTAAAAAAAGAAATTAAGAAAGAAGAGAGGTACAGTAAAATGGCAGTAAAAATTAGATTGAAAAGAATGGGACAGAAGAAAGCTCCTTTCTATAGAATCGTAGTAGCAGATTCCAGATCTCCAAGAGATGGAAAGTTCATCGAGGAAATCGGAACATATGATCCGAACCTGGAGCCAAGCGCATTCAAAGTAGACGAAGAAGCAGCTAAGAGATGGCTGAACAACGGTGCTCAGCCAACAGAAGTTGTAGGAAAGATCTTCAAAGCAGCTGGCATTGAAAAATAAGAGACGTTCCGCGGAGGTGCGCGCAAATGAAAGAATTAGTAGAAGTAATTGCGAAAGCATTGGTTGACAATCCTGACGGTGTGTCTGTAAACGAAAGACAGGATGGCAGAACAACGGTTATCGAAGTACGCGTTGCAGATGGAGATATGGGTAAGGTAATTGGAAAACAGGGACGTATTGCAAAGGCAATCCGAGCTGTTGTAAAAGCAGCTGCAGCGAAAGAAGATAAAAGAGTGGTTGTTGACATTATGCAGTAAGCCGAAAGAAACAAAAGGGGCAGGAATCCATATGGAAAGACTGCTCCTTTCTTAAACTTTAGGAAAAGAAACAGGAGAAAGAGATGGAACAGTTTTTGCAGGTTGGAGTGATATCTTCAACACATGGGATTCGAGGAGAGGTAAAGGTATTTCCCACAACCGATGATGCGGAAAGATTTAAAGTTTTAAAACATGTAATTTTAGATGCAGGAAAAGAACAGATTCCGTTGGAGATTCAAAGTGTGAAGTTTTTTAAACAGTTTGTTATCGTGAAATTTAAAGGAATCGATAATATAAATGATATTGAAATGTATAAGGGAAAAAGCCTTTTTGTGACGCGTGAAAATGCGGTGGAACTGGAAGAAGACGAGTATTATATTGCAGATTTGATTGGAATGCAGGTTACGACAGACGAAGGTGAGACCGGTGAACTGAAGGATGTAATTGAAACCGGCGCAAATGAAGTCTATGTTGTGCAGTTTGATAATCTGGGAGAAGTCTTGATTCCTGCAATTCATGATTGTATTTTGGATGTGGATGTAGAGAAGATGGAAATGAAAGTGCATTTGCTGGAGGGATTGATATAATGAATTTTCATATATTGACGTTATTTCCGGAAATGGTAATGAATGGTCTGCATACGAGTATTATCGGACGAGCAGTGGCAAAGAATCTGCTGTCGATTGAAGCAATTAATATTCGTGATTATGCATTTAACAAACATCAGAGTGTGGACGACTATCCGTATGGCGGAGGCGCTGGAATGCTGATGCAAGCAGAGCCGGTGTATCTGGCATATAAGGCTGTAGAAGAGAAAACAGAAAAGAAAAAACTCCGGGTTGTCTATCTTTCTCCACAAGGAGATACATTTACCCAGAAAATGGCAGAGGAACTGGCACAGGAAGAAGATCTGGTTCTGCTCTGTGGTCATTATGAGGGAATTGATGAGCGTGTGCTGGAAGAGATTGTGACGGACTATGTTTCGATTGGAGATTATGTGCTGACAGGAGGCGAACTTCCTGCGATGGTAATGGTAGATACGATTTCTCGTCTTGTTCCGGGAGTACTGCACAATGATGTATCGGCAGAGTTTGAGTCTTTTCAGGACAACCTGCTGGAATATCCGCAGTATTCCAGACCGGAAGAGTGGCATGGGAAAAAAGTGCCGCCTGTACTTTTATCCGGACATCATGCCAATATTGAAAAATGGAGAAGAGAGCAGTCGATTCTGCGAACAAAGAAAAGACGTCCGGATTTATTGGAAAAATGTGAGTTAACAGAGAAAGAAAGAAAATGGCTGGAAGAGATGTAATCTTCCGGCTTTTTTTCTATAACCCATAAAAGCCATTAAATACGCGGGTCTACGCACCGTAGACCTGTTCTATGAGCCGTGTCTTGCAATTCTCAACAGATTTGCTACAATGAAAACAAGCAGATGAGGAGGATGGCATATGAATAGCAGAAAGACGGGCGCATTTATATCAGAATGTAGAAAGGCAAAAGGAATGACACAGCAGGAGCTGGCGGATGCTCTTGGGGTTACAAATAAGGCAGTTTCAAAATGGGAAACGGGTGGCGGGATGCCGGACATCAGTCTACTGATTCCGTTGTGTGAGGTTTTGGGGGTTACTGTAGAAGAGCTAATGGATGGGAAGAAATCTGAACAAAAAGTAACGAAAAAAAGCAGAATTGCGGATTTGAAACGAAAAAAATATTCGTTAACGAAAAAACAGGTGTTATCAATCCTGTGTTTGGTTTTATCAGCTTTGGGCGTACTTATGCAGATTTTATATGAGGCTGTAGGAAAAAGATATAGACTGGAGTATATGGCGGGATGGATGTGGTATGCAGTAAATGGAATCTGTCTGATACTCGTTATAATAGCGGTTTGGAATTTATTAGCAGAAAAGAATAAGATACGATATCGGATGACATTGATTCTTTTGTTGTTGTGTGTGGTAAATCTGGGTGCAGGATTTTTGAAAAATGAAAACATCAGAGATGTAATCAGTATTTCTCCGGGGTTTCACAATATAGCAGTAATGCGGCAGAATTTGGAAAACGGAAGTGTGGTTACTTACCGGCCGGGGATTCTCTGGTTTGTAAGAGAATCTAATCCGCTGCCTTATACAGCAGATGAAAAGCTCAAGATTCAGTGGCTGGAACAGGATGTTTGTGCAATTACATATACGTCTCCTGATGATAATGAAGTACACCAGTATGTCATGACATACGGTGTGAGAGGAAATGGGATCACGAGTCCGCCGGTTTATCAAGTGCTGGACGGTGCCTGGGTGCAAAAAGATGAAACAACAGTTAGCTGGGCATTGGAAACGGATGTGGATGGTGTTCATTTGCGAAAAGGAAATAAGGAATATTTATATGGATATGATGACTGTGTGCAGTTTGGAACGCTTGCCATGGCATTGTGCCACAATGGTCTGCCCCAGTGGACGGTTTCATTAAATAAAGATTGTATTATGAATAATGAGAATCAAGGACATGATTTTATTACAGAAGGGACGATTTCGCTTTGTAAGGTTTCTATGGCAAAGACTGCACCAATCATTTTGGAAGGTGGTATACCAGAAGAAACTTATGAAATCAAACCATCTCCTACTGGGGAAGAACAAGGAAAGTTGTTAGTGGATGAGATGAAACGGATGGTAAATAGTTTAGGGGAAATGGAGACCTTGGAAGATTCAGCTTCTTATCTGAAGATTGTGACAGACTCGACCAATCCTTTTGATATTGGAAGAATGGCGGCAGAGCAGGAAGATAAAGTACGTTCTGTTAATGGAATTGATGTTGGGGTGCAGATTACTTCTATGCAGTTGCTGGCAGGAGATATTTATGACTTCCTTCTGGAAGTAAATGTAACCGAGAACTTTTCTAATCCAGAGAATAGTGAGGAAGAATCAGAGGCAGACTTGTCGAGAAAATATCGGATTATGAAATGTGATGATGGCTATCTAGCGGCTCCGGTTGCAATTCGGGTTGATGGGACGTATGGATTGGAAGCTCCGGCAATGGAGCAGAAACTGGAAACAGCCAATGACTCGGCTTATTACTATTTTGTGGCAGGACAGAGATAGGAGGGGGAACAATGAAGTGTGAATTGGAAAATCAAAATGTGCCGGAATATTTGAAAGAAATGGAAAAAATATGTAATAAATCGATGAGTATAAAAGAGTTGATGACTGGTATTGTCGGGTATTGCATAAGTATTGTGCTTGGTGAGGTTGTAATCCGGATTTTGTGCCGTATTAAGGGATGGCAATGGTATTATACGAGCGGACATATTTTATTGATAGGTGCCGGTTTGGTATTTGGAATCTTGTTTTGGTTTATCGGAAGAGGGATGGCAGAGAAGAAACGGCGGCAGATTCTTGCATTTGCAGCAAAGGAATCGAGAGTAGAAGAAGTGCCAAAAGAGCATCTGGAAATTAAATGGAAAGAAACAGAGGATGCAGAGTCTGAAAGACAAAAGCGTTGGCTAAAAAAAAGAAATTTTGGACAGTTGTGGAAGGAAATGTATAATTTTGTTTGTATTCAGAGTTTTCCACATACAATAGAAACAAGAGTAGGATTTATGATTGCTATGTTTGGCATCATTTTATATTATATTGACGGAACTGGTTTTGTTTTCGTACAGATTGGAATGGTGGTCGTGCTGCTTATTGCTTACCCGGTAGTTTTAACATTTTTTTTCACATGCGTTCGTGTGGTAAAAGAGAAATGGGGAAGAGGGAGCCGGAAGATACCGATTATTGCGGAGAAGCAGATGGATGAAAACAAAGCGAAAGAGGAAATGAAGCAGTTGCGAGTTGTTCGATATGCCGATGAAGCATTAAAGATACTGGAAGGAGAAAAGGTGGTCGTGTATATTCCGAAGACTGCGCTTGAGGATGCGGATTGGAATCTGTTTTGTTCGATTTTTCAGGAGTATGCTGGAAGCTATGAGTACCGACGTAAAATTGTAGGAAGAGATAAAGCTCCGTTTATTCGATTTTTAATTGTAGTATTGATTAGCTTTGGAGTCTTTACATGGATATCAGGTCATACGATTGAAACATACCCAAGAAATATTGAAAAAGAGTTGGCAGAATTTTTGGGTGGGGATCTTTCAAAAGGAACAACGGATTATCCGGAAATTGAAACGGAAGAAGATGCAATGGCATATCCGGAAAGTGGAGCACAATACGAATATAACGAAGAAAACGGCGGTGTGATGCCGGACGGGACGATAGTCGAATATATCCCCAACCTATATGAACTGCACTTGGGAGTGAATGGATTTCAGATGAACGACTGTTATGTGTCATCAGTTACAAGTGAGTATTCTCATTTTTATATTTCTGGAAGTGAAGGCATTCTAATGGGGGCATCTGCAAATACCAAAGGAGAACTTGGTCAGGGAGATACAGAGGAAAGACTGACAGCAAAGGGATACTACCGGGAAGTGGAGATTGCAGAGGGGATTATCCATGTTTCTTTGGGAAATGAATTTGTGGCCTATATAGATAAAAACAAAACACTTTGGGTATCCGGAGAAGTTCCGGGAATAGGGCTGAAGGTTCATAAGACGGTATTAATGGAAAATGTGGAATATGTATCCTGTTTTGGAAACAGTATGATTATTCTGAAAAGCGATGGAACTGTGTGGGCAGTTGGAACTTTAGGAAATAACAGACACATAGAATATTCTGAGCTGACTCAAGTAATGGAACATGGAAGATATGTTGCGGCAGGTGCTAACATTTTTGCAGTGATTCAGGAAGATGGAAGCCTTTGGATGTGGGGAGATAATAGTTCTCAGATGTGCGGAATTGATACAATGACAGTGGATTTTGTGGAAAAACCATATAAGGTTATGGAAGATGTACGAATGGTATGGATAGGAGAGATGAAACGAAATTCACATGATGATATGCCTTGTCCGCAAAATGATCCTGAAGATGCAGTTTGGCATGGGCAGCGTACATATATTCAAAAGAATGACCATACGATGCTGGTTTGCGGGTATGGAATAAAAGAAAATGTTTTCGCGGCATTTGAACCAAGAGAAAAATAGAGGATAGTTTTTTTGCTATCTCTATTTTTGTGTGGCATGTATTAGTAAAATACAATTGGAGACTCCAGATTACGAAGCAGCGCGACAACGCTCCATCCTGCAATAGAACTGGTGCGGGAATAAATATCAACCACTGCTTTGATTCCATCAAATTCAACAGTGATCTTATGATCGTCTCCGGCCATTTCCGGCACGCTTGTAATCTGTGCTGTGGCTTTCTCTGGTCCGATAGTGGCAAGTGCAGACGCAACGGCTACATTGACTTTTGTTGGCAGCAGGGCAATTGCTTCAGCGGCAGTGCCGGAAAAAACCAGGCGGTCAGCTTCTTCTGTCATCAGAGCATCATCAAAGAGGGGAGTGTTCTTGAGCGATGCGGGACCTTTTCGTGTTTCAATTCCGGCGCGGATATTTTTACCCTCAGCCTCAGCCATCAAAGAAACAGTCTGTAGCACATCAAAACCACCGACAGCTCCGGAAGGTATGTGGATTTTAGCATTTCCTTTTTGTGCAGCGGCTTTGGCTTCTTTCAGAAACTCTTTATCTGCGAAGGCACCAATGGAAAGCGGAACCAGGGTGGTTCCCTGGAGGAGAGCTTTGACAGCACAATCCTTCACTGTCTGTACAGAAGCGGTTTCTACAAGAAAATCCGGTTTTAGTGCCAGTAGTTCGTCGATACTGTGGCATGCAGTTCCACCGGCAGATTTAGTTAATTTCACTGCATTTTCATAAGTTTTACTATAGGCTCCGATTAGTTCATAGCCATTAAGAAGTCCGGTTTTATAGGCGTCGGCAACGATGTTTCCTAAAAATCCGCAACCGATGATAGCAAGTGTTTTTTTCATATATTTGACCTCACAATCTTATGTATTTTGTTGGCAGTATAAGACTGCCTGAGTGATTTGTAATCATTATGACAGATTATATCATAAACGGACAGAAGAAAATAGAGGTGCAAATGCGAAAAAATAAGAAAAAATGCGACTAGGTCTTGCATATTTTACAGAAACATGCTAAAATACAACAGTTGTTTGTGTAAAAAGAAGAGCGATGGTCCTCTGGCACCGAATAGGCGAGTGTTAAGAACGTCAAAGATTAAGGAGGTCACACAATGAACGATATTATTAAAAACATTGAAGCTGAGCAGATTAAAGAGAATGCTCCGGAATTCAAAGTAGGCGATACTGTAAGAGTACACGCTAAGATCAAAGAGGGAAACCGCGAAAGAATCCAGATTTTTGAAGGAACTGTTTTGAAAAGACAGGGCGGCGGAGTAAGAGAAACTTTCACAGTCAGAAAAACATCCAATGGTGTTGGAGTTGAGAAGACATGGCCAGTTCACTCTCCACATGTTGAAAAGGTAGAAGTTGTTCGTATGGGTAAAGTCAGAAGAGCAAAACTGAACTACTTAAGAGGACGTGTTGGTAAGAGAGCAAAAGTGAAAGAATTAGTAAAATAGTAACAACAACGAGAGGGACAATTACAGATATGTAGTTTGTCCCTTTTCTGTTATTCTTTCTGACAGGGGAAAATAGTGAGGGTTTCAGATGCAGGACTTGAATTTTCGAAAAAAGCGTAAAAAAAGAAATATAAAAAATAAGAATCGTATCAAATATAAAAACGGTGGAAATAAAAAATATCTGCGGCAGAAGAGAAGAAAAAGAGGTATGCCGTTATATTTTCCGAAGGAAAAGCTTGCGGCGGCAGCACGACAGCCCAAAGAAATCTTGTGCTGGGCGATTGAAATTGTTGCAGTTTGTCTGCTGGCATTTATATTGGTTGTGCTGTTTGGACAGCGTGTGAGTAATGCTGGAGATGCAATGAGTCCAATATTGAAAAACGGAGATGTTCTGCTGGTAAACCGTATGATTTATAATGCGAAGAAACCTGCACGCGGCGATATCATTGCTTTTAAACCAAATGGAAATGAAAATGCCCATTATTCTGTGAAACGAATTGTCGGTCTTCCGGGAGAAACGGTACAGATTCAGGATGGACAGGTATATATTGATGGGGAAGTACTGGTAAAGGATATTTATTCTTACGAGATTGTGGATGCAGGGGTTGCATCCGAAGAAATAGAACTGAAGTCGGATGAATATTTTGTGCTGGGAGATAACCATGAGAGTAGTGTGGACAGCCGAATGGCAGACATCGGAAATGTGAAAAGAGAGGATATATATGGAAAAATTTGGTTTGTTGCAAGCGGTGGAGCAGATTTTGGATTTGTAAAGAATTAAAACAGGAGGAGAATCATGCATTTTCAATGGTATCCGGGTCATATGACCAAAGCAAAGAGAATGATGCAGGAGAATATGAAGCTGATCGATCTGGTGATTGAGCTGGTGGATGCAAGAGTGCCGGTAAGCAGCCGAAATCCTGATATAGATGAACTTGGAAAAAATAAGGCGAGGCTTATTCTACTTAATAAATCCGATTTGGCAGAGGAAAAGTGGAATGATGCCTGGATGGAGTTTTTTAAAGCAAAAGGGTATTCTGTAGTTAAAGTGAATGCAAAAAAAGGAAGTGGTATTAAGTCTATAAATGGGGTAATACAGGAGGCGTGCAAAGAAAAAATTGAACGGGATCGGAAAAGGGGGATTTTGAATCGTCCGGTGCGTGCAATTGTTGTGGGTATTCCAAATGTAGGAAAATCAACCTTTATCAATGCGCTTGCTGGAAAGGCATGTACAAAAACGGGGAATAAACCAGGTGTTACGAAGGGAAAACAGTGGATTCGTCTGAATAAGAATGTAGAACTTCTGGATACCCCGGGAATTTTGTGGCCTAAGTTTGAAGATCAAACAGTGGGACTTCGATTGGCTTTTATTGGTTCAATTAAAGATGAAATCTTGCATACGGAAGAACTGGCGGCAGAATTGACGCAGTTTTTAGTGAAGGCGTATCCGGGTGTTTTGGCGGAAAAATATGAGATTACAGAAGCAGAAAATGGATTTGAAAATATACAGAAGATTGCAAGGAACAGACATTGTCTTGTAAAGGGAAATGAATTGGATACAGAGAAGGCTGCAAAATTGTTGTTAGATGATTTCCGGAATGGTCGTCTGGGAAGAATTACACTTGAAACTCCTGAAAGAGCAAATGAGTCCGATTGCAATAAATAGAAGAATAGAAAATGGACAGAGAGAGGGTTGCGATATGGAAAAAGAAAAAGGAATCCTGAGAGAATTAGTAGGTTGGATCGTATATCTTCTAATCATCATTGGGGTCACTTATTTGATCATTACTTATGTAGGCCAACGGACAAAGGTTAGCGGACAATCAATGGAAACGACACTTCACGACGGAGATAATTTAATTGTTGATAAGATTTCTTATCGATTCCGGGAGCCTGAGAGATTTGAGATTATCGTATTTCCTTATCAACATAAGGAAAATACGTATTATATTAAACGAATCATCGGCCTTCCGGGAGAAACGGTACAGGTAAAGGATGGTTATGTGTATATCGATGGTGCGCTGCTTGATGAACATTATGGAAACGAACTGATGGAGATGCCGGGAATTGCAGAAGAACCGATTACTCTTGGAGCAGATGAGTATTTTGTGTTAGGGGATAATCGGAACCATAGTTCAGATAGCCGGGATCCGAGTGTGGGAATCCTGCATAGAGAAGATTTGCTGGGAAGAGCATGGATTCGTATTTGGCCTTTGAACAATTTTGGAGTAATCAAACATGAGTAAAAGTATCGCGGAGATAAAAAAAGAATTTGAAGAGAGCATACCGGAACAACGGACAGAATTATATCAGAAATATGCAGAGGATGGGCGTGCAGGGGTACGAAGTCTGATCCTGCGGTATCAAAAACAGGAAGAGACCCTGCGGCAGGAACGGTTAAGATTGGATAGCATGAAGATGTATGAACGTCAGTATGCAGAATGCTCATATATTTGTGGGATTGATGAGGCAGGCCGAGGACCGCTGGCTGGTCCGGTAGTGGCAGGAGCTGTGATTTTGCCAAAAGATTGCGAGATTTTGTACCTTAATGATTCAAAGAAACTATCGGCTAAAAAGCGGGAAGCATTATATGATGAAATTATGGAAAAAGCGATTGCGACAGGGATTGGAATGGCATCACCGGCGCGGATTGATGAAATCAATATTTTGCAGGCTACATATGAGGCGATGCGGTCTGCAATTGCGCAGCTGGGGGTGATTCCGGACGTTTTATTGAATGATGCGGTTACGATACCTCAAGTTACAATACCACAGGTGCCGATTATTAAAGGGGATGCAACGAGTGTTTCGATCGCGGCGGCAAGTATTTTGGCAAAAGTAACTCGAGATCGGTTGATGGTACAGTATGATGAAGTTCTACCGGGGTATGGATTTGGACAGAATAAGGGATACGGTTCGAAAGAACATATTCAGGCTTTGCAGAAAATGGGACCAACACCGATTCATAGACGGAGTTTTATTACACATTTTATATGAGAATGAGTATCAAAGGCATTTAGGGGTGTGTGAAGGTCATCGCAAAAGATGAAAAGTGAATAAAAGAAAACTAGGGAGCTGCTATGAAAAAGCGGCGGGGCTCTATCTCATAGAGCAGGGATATGAAATTCTGGAATATAATTATCGCTGTAGATATGGGGAGATTGACCTTATTGCAAGAGATGGGGAATATTTGGTGTTTTGTGAAGTGAAATACCGGAAAAATCAGAAGTTAGGAACCGCTTTGGAAGCGGTTGATCTCAGGAAACAGAGGAATATACGAAAAGTAGCTGAATATTATTTGATGAAGCATAGAGTGTTTGATGTTCCTTGTCGTTTTGATGTGGTTGGAATCGAAAAGAATACATTTGTGTTGATAAAAAATGCGTTTGAGGGATAACAATGGCGATCAATTTAAATTATAAAAATGAAAAAAATATTTTGAAACTTTCGGACAGCGGAGTTCCTTTTTTGGAGTATCCGATGCTGACCGGGCTTGGAGTTGTTAAACATGGGTTTTCTACTCGGTTGGGCGGAGTGAGCCAAGGGTGTTACGAATCTATGAATTTGAGTTTTACCAGAGGAGACCGGGAAGAGGATGTTCGGGAAAATTTCCGCAGGATTGCAGAGGGAATAGGGGTTAGATGTGAAGACATGGTATTTTCACAGCAGACCCATACGACGAATGTGCGTGTAGTGACAGCTGCAGATCGTGGAATGGGGATGATCCGTCCGCTGGAATATCAGGATGTGGATGGATTGGTGACGAATGTACCGGGGATTTGTCTGGTGACTTTTTATGCGGATTGTGTTCCACTATTTTTTGTGGATCCGGTAAAACGAGTAATCGGTCTGAGTCATTCCGGATGGCGTGGAACAGTTGGAAAAATTGGAAAACGAACAGTGGAACTGATGGAGAAAGAATATAGTTGCAACCCAAAAGAAATATATGCAGCGATTGGACCTTCGATATGCCAGGACTGTTATGAGGTCAATGGAGAAGTGATTGAACAGTTTCAACAGAAATTTCATCCATCAGATTGGAAGCAACTATTCTATCAGAAGGAAAACGGAAAGTTTCAATTGAATTTGTGGAATGCAAATGAATTGATTTTGAGAGAAGCTGGAATCTGTGAAGATCATATCACAGTAACAAACGTGTGCACACATTGCAATAGTGATGTACTGTTTTCACATAGAACGACAGGAGACAAACGAGGAAATTTAGCGGCGTTTCTGGCATTAAAAGAACAGTAAAAATGCGGAAATGGAAAACAGGAAAGGAGAGCTTATGGATAAGACAACAGAGGCTATTCAGAAATCAGCAGAAACTTCGGTCAATGAAGTGCAGGCTGAGGTGAATGGATTTGTGCAGTATTTACAAGATCATATACCGGATATGGTGTCCTTTGGGATTCGCGTGGCTGTGGCACTTCTGATTTTTATTATCGGTCGTTTTATCATTCAGTTAATACGGAAAAGCGTGAAACATTCAATAGAGCGGAGCAGTGTAGATACCGGAGTTGCTCAGTTTACTGATTCGCTGTTGAAGTTTGGGCTGTATGTGTTGCTGATCATGATTGTGGCGGGAAATCTGGGAATTGAAGTATCCTCTATTACAGCATTATTTGCGGCGGCCGGTGTCGGAATTTCTTTGGCCTTGCAGGGAACGTTGTCCAATCTGGCAGGAGGCGTGCAGATATTGTTCTTAAAGCCATTTGTAGTTGGAGATTATATTATTGAAGATACCAATAAAAACGAAGGTACAGTAAAAGAAATCAAAGTGTTTTATACAAAACTGTCAACGTTGGATAATAAAACTATTGTGATTCCGAACGGAATCTTGACGGGAAATAGTTTGACAAATGTTACTGCAAAGGCAGAACGGCAGTTAGATTTGAAGGTCGGGATTTCTTATCAGTCTGATTTAAAAAAGGCAAAAGATACGTTAGAAAAACTGATACAAGAGAATCCGAATATTATCAAAGAGGAAGAATGGAAAGTATTTGTAGATTCTCTTGGTGACAGCGCGGTGATTCTTGGTATGCGTGCGTGGGTAAAGACAGATGAGTACTGGCCGACACGATGGAAGATATTAGAAGATATCAAACTTCAGTTTGATGCAGAAGGAATTGAGATTCCGTATAACCAGATGACGGTACATCTTGAGCAATAATCATAAGTGATGACAGCATGGTAGTGAAAAAAGGATTGAAACCAATGAAATGGAATCAATCCTTTTTTTAAGCTGAAAATCGGACTTGAACCGACGACCCCTTCATTACGAGTGAAGTGCTCTACCAACTGAGCTATTTCAGCAGAATTAAAATGTACTAATATAGTATACTTGTTTTTGAATGAAAATTCAATACTTTTATTAGAATTGTAGTTTTTGAATAAAAAGAAGAAAAAACATTTGACATTTTTGTTAAAAATTGGTAACATTTACATAAATAATACAAGAGAATAGAGATGGATTGTTACTATCTAGAGTAGGCAAAACCTTTTTTACTGATGATATACTTGGTGAAGTGGGGCTTGCCTTTTTTTCTTGAATTATTTAAATACAAAGGAAGTTATTTCCTAAAAGTTATGAAAAAGGAAGGAAAAAGGAGGAAAAAGAAAGTAATGCATAGGGTGAAAAAGTCATTTAAAAGACTATTAGCAGTATCATTATGCGCAAGTTGTGTATTGTCAAACGGAATGGTTTCTTTTGCAGAGGAATCAGGTACTAAAGTGACAAATCTTGCATTAGGATGCCAGGCGACCGCAAATGCAGAGTACAATCAGAGTGGTAATGATATGAGTGCGGCAAAAGCAGTTGACGGTAATGATGAAACGCGATGGTCTTCAGAAGGAGCTGCGCCGGGATGGCTACAAGTGGATTTGGGAGCACAAAAGACCTTTTCTCAATTTCGTATTTTAAGTGAAGGGGGAACTGGTGCTACTGTAGGAAAGCAGTTGATTGGAAAGTTTAAAATTGAAGGTTCTAATAATAATTCAGATTGGACCTTGATTCATCAATCAGAGGATAAACGAGCAGACGGATTTGCACAAGATACAATAGTTACATTGGATAAACCAGTAACTTATCAGTATGTAAAGCTGACGGTAGAGTCTTTGAAAACGGGTGCTTATGATAGCGTTTCTATTCGTGAATTTGAAATTCGTGATAAAGTAGAAATAACTCCGGAGAAACCACAAAATCCGGAAGAAAATGTTGCACAAGGAAAAAATGCAGCAGCGGATTCTACAGAAGATGGTAATTTGACTGCCGCAAAAGCGTTTGATGGAAATACAAAAGATCGAAGTTCCAGATGGAGCAGTGCTGTACAGAATGCTCCGCATTGGATTTACGTTGATCTCGGAAAAGAAATGGATGTAAAAACAGTTCGTATTTTCTGGGAAACAAGAAAAGCAACAGATTATAAAATCCAGATTGCAAACACAACAGAAGTGCCGCAGGAATCTGAATGGCAAGATGTAAAGCGTATTCAGACAAATCCAAAAGCGCTTAAAGACACAATTACTCTGGATGAAGTTAAGAAAGCAAGATTTGTTCGTTTGTATATCAATGCATTTACGAGTCAGGACCCGGACAATGAATCGGCAAGCTGGAATTCTATTTCTATTTATGAAATGGAAGTATATGGCGGCGCTCCTAAGGTAGATATTGAGGAAGGTATCTCAGTTGATACACCGGAAAAGGGAGCTAAGAAGTTGACAGTTCATATTCCGGAAGAAACAGCAACAGAAAAAGTAACATATAATGGAACGGATTATGAACAGGTTGTGGACGAAAAGTTGAATATCTATCAACCGGTTGTAGATACAACAGTGAAAGTTTCCTTTAAAATTGAAAATAAGGAAAATGGCTCTTATCGTTTCAAAGAAATTCCGGTAACAATTCCGGGAGAGTATCAAGTTGCAGACGGAGATAATGCTGCACCGGACGTTTTACCGGAAATCAGAGAGTGGAAGGGAAATGCCGGAACATTTACTCCAAGTGAGGGAAGTCGTATTGTCATTCAAGATGCAAGCCTTCAGGAAACAGCGGATGCATTTGCAAAAGACTATGAGGCAATTATGGGACAGACACTTCCGGTTGTAACTGAGTCTTCAGCGAATGCAGGTGACTTTTTCTTTGCTCTGATAAAAGAAGGCAAGGGTCTTCAAGAGGAAGGCTACCGTATGACGGTAGATGAAAAGGTTGCAGTAGAGGCAGAGACAACAACAGGAGCATTCTGGGCAACAAGAACGATTTTACAGAGTCTGAAAGCATCCGGAAATATTCCGCAGGGTGTTGCAAGAGATTATCCGCTTTATAAAGTACGTGGATTTATTTTGGATGTTGGACGTAAAACATTTACAATGGACTGGTTGGAAGATACAGTAAAGCAGATGTCATGGTATAAGATGAATGACTTCCAAATTCATTTGAATGATAACTTGATTCCATTGGAGCACTATTCTCAGATTGGAGAAGATCCAATGCAGGCATATTCCGCATTCCGTCTGGAATCTGATATCAAGGAAGGTGGAAAAGATGGATTGTATAAGGCAGATCTGACAAGTAAAGATGTGTTCTATACAAAAGAAGAGTTCAGGGATTTGATTCAGGAATCCAGAGTGTATGGCGTGGATATTGTACCGGAGATTGATACACCGGCGCATTCTCTTGCATTGACAAAGGTAAGACCGGACTTGCGTCATGGTACCTATGGAAGAAACAACGATCATCTTGCATTACAAGATAAATATAATGATAGCTTAGAATTTGTACAGAGTATTTTCAACGAGTATATGGGAAAAGATTTGTCTAATCCGGTATTCGATAAAGATACCATTGTACATGTCGGTGCAGATGAATATACGGCGGCACCGGAGGCATATAGAAAGTTTGCAGACGACATGCTCAAGTATGTACAGGACAGCGGACGTACACCACGTATTTGGGGAAGTCTTTCTCAGATAAAGGGAGAAACTTCAGTGCGCAGTGAAGGCGTGCAGATGAATTTGTGGAACTTTGGCTGGGCAAATATGGACAAGATGTATGAGCAGGGTTACGATTTGATTAACTGTAACGATGGAAATTACTACATTGTTCCAAATGCCGGCTATTACTACGATTATCTGAATGAAGATGTATTATATAATCTGGCAATTAACTCCATCGGCGGTGTGACAATTCCGGCAGGAGATAAACAGATGATCGGTGGTGCCATTGCAGTATGGAATGACATGACAGATTATCTGGAAAACGGTGTCAGCGAATATGATGTATATGACCGTATTGATAATGAAATCGCATTGTTCGGTGCAAAGTTGTGGGGAAAAGGAAATAAGGATTTGAGTGCGGCAAAAGAAGATTATGCAGCGCTTGGAACAGCTCCACGAACAAACTTTACATACGAGACAGCGAAAAATGAAGAGGGTGCAGCAGCTCATTATCCAATGGATGATATGCAGGATGTTTCCGGTAACGGACATAATCTTCAAGATGGAAAAAATGCTGCAATTGAAAGTATAGACGGAAGAAATGCACTGAAACTTACAGGAAAAGAAAGCTATGTAAGTACAGACCTTACAACAGTTGGTCTTGGAAATGATTTACGTGTAAAAGTAAAGAGAACAACAGACAGTGAGGAAGAACAGATTCTCTTTGAAGGCAGCTATGGAACAATCAAAGCAGTTCAAAAAGGAACCGGAAAGGTTGGATTTACAAGAGAAAATCATGATTATTCCTTTAATTACAAACTGCCTGTAAATGAATGGGTAGAACTGGAATTTAAAAATGAGCAGAATAAGGCATATCTCTATGTAAATGGCGAATTAAGAGATGTACTTGGAGATGGTGAACGAGTAGAGGCAAGACCACTGCTTGCGACAACCATGTTCCCGATGGAAAGAATCGGAAGTACAAAGAATGCATTTGTAGGTTATGTAGATGATGTTCGTCTTGGAACAAATGCAGAGTTTGCGTCTACAATGCCGTTGGATTATGCAGTGATTACTGCAAATCAGGTAATAGGAACAGCAAAAAATGCGGAACTTGTACAACTTATGAAAGAGGCAGAGTCAATTTTTGCATCCTATAATCCGGATTCGACAGAAATTAGTGAATTAGCAGCACAGATTCAGACAATTTTGGATAGCAGTGAGTATGAACAGGCAGACTACAGCAGAATTGAGATTCTGAAGAAGACAATTCCATCAGATCTGTCTCCATTTACAGAGGAATCCGTAGCATGGCTTAAGTATGTACTTTCACAGATTCGTACCGGATTGCCGGCTGAAATGCAGAGTACGGTAGATGGCTATGAGAAGATGCTGGCAGATGCTCTGGCAGGTTTGACATTGGTTGACGGAAGAAATATCAACTATGTAGATAATGCGCAGATTACAGCAACAGCATCCTCGCATCAGGATAATGGATCGGCGCCGAGCAAAGTCTTGGATGGAGATACAAGCACAATTTGGCATTCAAAATGGGATATTACAACAATGCCACATTGGATTGATCTGGAAATGGCTGAGCCGACACCGGTTGACGGTTTGACTTATGTTCCGCGTCAGACAGGAACAAATGGAAATGTAACAAAATATGAGATTCAAATCAGTGATGATGGAACAAAATATACAACGCATGCAACAGGAACATTGAAAAACAATGCGGATACAAAAATTATTGAATTTGATAAAGTTACAACAAAACATGTACGTTTGGTTTATCTGGAGGCAGCAAATAATAATGGAGCTGCAGCAGAAATAAAATTGCATCAAGCCAATGTGCCGGCAGATATTGATGGTTTGAATGCTGTAATTAAAGAGGCAAAAGCAATTCGGAATGAAGGATTTACAGCAGAATCATGGAAAGCTCTTCAGGACAAGATTGTAGATGCAGAATCATTGGCAGCAATGGAGAATGCAGATGCAAATGATGTAGAAATTATGAAGAGAGAACTTTCTAAGGCAATGGTATCTCTTGTTTTAGACGGTAAAACAACTCCGGATCCGGAACCTGAAAAAGTAAATAAGGAAAAACTGGAAAAATTCTATAAAGAATGTCTTGCATTTTATAAAGAAGAAAATCATTCAAAAGAAAACTGGAAGGCATATCAGGATGCTCTGGCAGCAGTAAAGGCAGTTCTGGATAACGATAAGGCAACTCAGAAGGATGTTGAGGATGCGTTAGGACAGCTTGTAAAGATTACAGAGAAGATGAATAAAGAGTTGAAGGATGATTCAGGAGTACCACAGAAACCATCCAATCCATCCGGAACAGGTGGAAGCCAGAAGTCGGATAAGAACCATCCGATTAAGACCGGAGATGGAGCTCCGATTCTCTTTATGGCATTTATGGTATTTGCAGCAGGTGCAGTGCTTGTGATTTATGGAAAAAGAGCAAGAAAAAGATAATCGTATAAGTTATATCAAATAAGTACAGTGAAAAAGGAGTTCGCGCGTGTGAACTCCTTTTTTGATGAATCACTGTATTTGCTTAAAAACTTTACAAATGGTGTGGAGAAACTGTATGAAAAAAGAAAAAATATTTTGTCTCTTTCTTGTTCTTGGTGTATAATATGTAAGATATGCAAAAAAAGAATGTTTTGAGAGAGAGGGAATGTAAAATGAAACGAGAAAAATTTGGTTCCCGTCTGGGGTTCATTCTGATTTCAGCAGGATGCGCAATCGGACTGGGAAACGTATGGCGGTTCCCGTATATTACAGGTGCATACGGAGGAGCAGCATTTGTGCTGATTTATTTGTTCTTTCTTGTAGTGCTTGGACAGCCGATTATGGTTATGGAATTTTCTGTGGGAAGAGCCAGCCAGAAGAGTGCGGCATTATCTTTTGATAAATTAGAGCCAAAGGGAACAAAGTGGCATTGGTATAAATACGGTGCAATGGCAGGAAATTATTTGCTGATGATGTTTTACACAACCATTGGCGGATGGATGCTTTTGTATTTTGTAAAAATGCTGACAGGACAGTTTGAGGGATTGGATGCAACCGGAGTAGCCAATGAGTTTGGTGAATTGATGGGGCAGCCGGTTTTGATGGCAGTGTGTATGATTATTGTAGTGGCAGTATGTTTTGCAATATGTAATCTGGGACTTCAAAAAGGTGTCGAAGGAATCACAAAGGTTATGATGGTTCTTTTGCTAGGCTTGATGGTTTTGCTTGCAGTACGTGCTGCAACACTTCCGGGAGCGTCTGAAGGATTGAAATTTTATCTGCTGCCTGATTTCGGAAAGATTCATGATGCAGGATTAAAAGAGGTTGTTTTTGCTGCTATGGGTCAGTCATTCTTTACCTTGAGTCTTGGAATTGGAGCAATCGCAATTTTCGGAAGTTATATTGATAAGTCCAGAAGTCTGACAGGAGAGGCAGTCTGCGTAACTGTTCTGGATACTTGTGTAGCGTTGATTGCAGGATTGATTATTTTTCCGGCATGTTTTGCATTTGGGGTGAATCCAGACAGTGGACCAAACTTGATTTTTATTACCCTGCCGAATATTTTTAATGCGATGAGTGGCGGCAGAATCTGGGGGGCGCTGTTCTTCCTTTGCATGATGTTTGCAGCAGCGTCTACGATTATTGCAGTATTTGAGAATATTATTTCATTTGCAATGGATTTGACAGGCTGTACGAGACAGAAAGCAGTAATCTGCAATCTGTTTGCAATCATCATCTTATCTCTGCCATGTCTATTGGGATTCAATGTGTTGAGCGGAGTGCAGTTATTAGGAGAAGGTTCTACAATTTTGGATTTTGAAGATTTTCTTGTCAGCAATAATTTGCTGCCGCTGGGAAGCTTGATATATCTGTTATTTTGTACTAGTCGTTATGGATGGGGCTGGAAGAAGTTTACTGAGGAAGCGAATAGTGGAGAAGGTTTGAAGTTTCCGAAGTGGGCAAGAATCTATGTTTCTTATATTCTTCCGATCATTGTACTGGTGATTTTTGTACAGGGATATTGGGGAATTTTTCATAAATAAATAGGATTATCGTAGAAATGAAAAGGAACTAAAATCAAAAAGAGAGGAAATGCGAAAATGTGTTTCCTCTCTTTTTGGTTTTCTTATTTTCTAGTTGGCATTTCCCAAGCAGTGTGGTCTGTATGTAAGAGCATATGTGCTTTATGGGAAAGGGGTGCTTCCATAAAATCTTCGTATAATTTAAGTACGTCTTTATTTTCATGAGAGAATCTCAGTTCATTGGAGGAATCTAAGAAGTAGAGATTTTTACTTCTCGTAAGCGCCAATTCTTCACTATCATGGATTGGCTGGCCGCCTCCGCCGACACACCCACCGGGACAGGCCATGACTTCTACAAAATCATAGTGAACTTCTCCGCGTTCTATTCGTTCGATTAAGTGACGTGTATTTCCGAGTCCGCTGACGATTGCAGCTTGCACGGTGATGTCACCGATAGGTACTTCTGCAGTCATTGTAAATTCATCCTCACGAGTACGGCGGACATTTTTGAAAGCATCTGCATCCGGATTTTTACCTGTAATTAAGAAATAAGCAGATCTAAGTGCAGCCTCCATAACTCCGCCGGTAGCTCCGAAAATTACTCCGGCACCGGAACCATCCTGCATTAAATCGTCACAAGGAATATCTTGTAAAGTAGAGAGCTCTATATGTGCTGCACGAATCATACGTGTTAATTCTCGAGTTGTGAGTACAATGTCTACATCATGTCCGGCATATTCTTCATAGAAAAGCTCCATGTTGCGTTCTCCTTTTTTGGCAACGCATGGCATGATAGAGACGGTACAGATATTATTTGGGTCCACTCCAATAGATTTGGCAAAATATGTTTTCATGACAGCACCAAACATCTGCTGTGGAGATTTTGCTGTAGAAAGATGTTTGACCAAATGTGGATATTGGGACTTGATAAAACGGATCCAGCCAGGACAGCAGGAGGTAAACATAGGGCGATCTTTGAGTTCGCCGGAAGTAAACCTTTTGACAAATTCGCTGCCTTCTTCCATGATTGTTAAATCAGCAGAGAAGGTAGTATCAAATACGTAATCAAATCCCAGCCTTTTTAAGGAATCTGTAATTTTACCCATAGTTGCTTCTTTACGACTTAATCCCAACGCTTCTCCCCATGCAGTTCGAACAGCAGGAGCAACTTGTACAACAGTTATTTTTTGAGGGTTATCAATTGCTTTCCATACTTTAGAAGTATCATCTCGTTCGCGCAATGCTCCGGTTGGACAATGAGTAATACACTGACCACAAAGAGAGCAATCAGCTTCTTCGATTTTACGATTTTTAGAAACGTGTACGGTTGTGCGGGAACCGGTACTTTCTACATCCCAGACATTTAAACTTTGAATTTTGTCACAAATCTGAATACAGCGCATACATTTGATACATTTTTTAGAATCACGAATTAATGGAAAGCCTTGGTTCCACGGGGTGAGTTCTAAATTTTGGTGGAATGGAAGGTCGATGATATTTAAATCATTGGCCAGTTTTTGTAAGGAGCAGTTTCCACTTCTAACGCAGGCAACACAGTGACCGTCGTGTTGAGAGAGAATCAGTTCCACAGTGTTTTTCCGGTTCATGCGGACTCTCGGACTATTTGTATATACAATCATTCCTTCTTCTACGGTATTGTTGCAGGAAGGGATGAGTTTATCTTGTCCTTCTACTTCAACTACACAGACACGACATGCGCCAATTTCGTTGATATCTTTTAAAAAGCACAATCTTGGGATATGGATATCATGTTGTTCTGCTGCATCCATGATTGTTGTGCCGGCTGGTACAGAAATTTTTTTATTATCGATTGTAAGGTTTACCATAATCTGTTTCGCCCTCCTTTAAAAACGCCGAATCCGAAATGATCACAGCGCAGGCAGCGGTTTGCTTCCTGATGAGCTTCTTGTTCGGTCATACAATTTTCAACACCGTTAAAGTCATGGATTCGTTCGCAGACTTCACGTTCGGTCATATTTACTCTTCCACAAGGGGTGCGATCAGCCATCCGAGGTTCCGGAATTTCCACATCGCAGGAAATGATATGGTGATATCCAAGATATTCATCTACATTTGCCGCCATTACTTTAGCTGCGGCAATCGCCCGGATTACAGTGGCAGGACCCGTTGCGCAGTCACCGCCGGCAAAGATTCCCGGGAGGTCTGTGAAACCGCCGTTTTTTTCTGACATAATCCGTCCGCGTAGAACAGGAATACCGGCTTCTGCAAAATGGTTGGATTCGATATCCTGGCCAATGGCAACAACAAGAGTTGTGCATGGGATAAAGAGATCTTCTTCACCGGATGGGCGTATACTGGTTCGTCCGTCTTTGATTTTGCTGACCATCTGCGGGGTGACATAAATTCCATTCACGCGACCATTATCATCCAGTTCAATTTTAGAGGGGGCTTTTAAAACCTGCACTTCGACACCTTCTGCAATAGCACCTTCTATTTCATCGGGAAGTGCAGTCATATCTGCAACTCTGCGTCGATATACGATACTTACTTTTTTTGCATTTAGGCGGACCGCAGTACGTACAGCATCCATGGCTACATTTCCGCCGCCAATAATTGCTACATCCTGTCCGGTGAGATCAGGCGCGTTTCCATGTCCAACATCACGTAGAAAATGTACTGCAGACAGAACTCCTTCCGCACGTTCATTTTCCAATCCGAGTCTTTTGGCAGTGCTGGCACCAATGGAAACCAGAACAGCATCATATTCCTCGCGAAGTTGTTGGAGAGGAAGGTCTACACCAATTTGTTGTCCATATTTTACTTCCACGCCGGTATCTAAGATGGCCTGAATGTCATCGTCCAGACGTTCTTTTGGAAGACGATAATTTGGGATTCCATAACGCAGCATGCCTCCCAATTGTGGCAGCATTTCATAGACTGTTACTTGATGTCCCATTAATTGCAAATAATAGGCACTGCTCAGTCCACTTGGACCTCCGCCTACAACAGCCACACGTTTTCCTGTTGATGGCGCGCATTTTGGTGGTGGAACTTTGCCGGCAAAATCAGCTGCTACTCGTTTTAATCCACGAATATTTATTTTGTCATCGACCATATTTCGGCGGCATCTTGCTTCACAAGGATGTTCGCAGATGAAACCGCAAGTAGTTGGAAAAGGATTATCTTTTCGAATAAGCCGAATGGCATCGGCATAGCGACCTTCTCCAACCAAGGCAATATAACCTGGAATATCGACTTCGGCAGGACAGAGTGATACGCAGGGAACCGGCTGATGATAAGTGCAAGTACAGCGTCCCTGCCGGATGTGCTCTTCGTAATCTTCTCGATATCCGATAAGACCTTTATACACCATATGTGCGGCTTCATATCCGATGGCGCAGTCGGCAGAATCCATGATGGAAAGCGCCAACTCTTCCATGGTATCTAAAGTGTCTAAAGTTGCCTTTCCATCTAGTACATCTGTGATGAATTGACTTAATTGTCCCAGCCCGATACGACAGGGAACGCATTTACCACAGGTTTGTGCGTGGCACATTTCTAGAAAAGCTCTGGATAAGTCGACCGGACAAAGTCCTGGAGGGCTAGATTCAATTCTGCGTTCCAGATCTTTGTACAAGCCCTCTACAACAAGCTGAGCTTTGGTAGGGGTGGCTAATTCAAGTCTGCTCATAATCTTCGTTCTCCTTTTAAATAAAGTGTATACGGAATGTGTTGATAATTCCTATGAAAGTAAAAAACAATTATGTGTAAATTGTAACAGATGCACAAAAAAAAGCAAGAATAGTTATTTTTTAGACAAACAGATGTGGAGATTCTGTTAGGAATATATTATAATGAAGAAAAATTATAGAGAAAATGAGGGAAAAATATGATGTATATTCTTTTATTACTTGGATTTATTTTGTTGATTAAAGGTGCAGATTATTTTGTGGAGGCCAGTTCTTCTGTTGCAAAATCGCTACGTGTGCCAAGCATTATCATTGGATTGACAATTGTTGCATTTGGAACGAGCGCACCAGAACTGGCGGTTAGTGTAACAGCCGCAATGGAAGGAAATAATGACATAGCAGTAGGGAATGTATTAGGGTCTAATTTATTCAATTTATTAGTGGTTTTGGGGGCGTGTGGAGTGATTTTGCCGATTAAAGTGAAACTGCGGTGGGATTATTTTGCAACCTTGATCGTTTCAATTGTGTTATTGGGGTTGATTGCATTTGATTTAAAACTGGGGCGTGCAGATGGAATTCTTTTGCTTGGATTGTTTCTTGCTTTTTTAGGACTGACCATTCGAGATGCATTGGTGAATCGGATACAAGGAACAGAAGAATTTGAAGTGCTGTCTCCGGTTCGGTGTATCATTTATATAATAGGGGGACTTGCAGCCATTATATTTGGTGGAGAACTGGTGGTGGATAATGCAAGTAAGATAGCCACTTCTTTTGGGTTAAGTCAGAATTTGATTGGTTTGACAATTGTTGCGTTAGGAACGTCTTTGCCGGAACTTGTAACATCTGTTGTTGCCTCAAAAAAAGGAGAAAATGGACTTGCAATTGGTAATGTAATTGGCTCAAATCTGTTTAATATACTAATGGTACTGGCTTTGTCTGCAACGATTTCTCCGATTACAATCAACCCCTTATCTGTGCAGGACGCAGTTATCTTAATTTTGTCCACAGTTATTACTTTGATTTTGTGTCGCAGAAAGAATGAAATCAGTCGTTTGGACGGTGCATTGATGATTGGGATGTATGCGGCTTATATGGCATTTATTATTTTAAGATAAAGAATTCATACTTTTTCAGATACCATTTTTCAATTAGATTAATCAGTGCATATAAGCACATTGCCATCATACACAATAAGACGATTGACATGAGAAGCCAATCCATCTTGAAGACCTGACTGGAATAGATAATCAAGTATCCCAGTCCGCTGCGTGCGGCAAGGAATTCTCCGATGATTACGCCTACCAGACATAGACCAATATTTACTTTCATATTACTAATGATTGCAGGAACTGAACTGGGGAGAACTACTTTTGTGAGAGCGTGCCAGCGATTGCCATGCAAAGTATAAATGAGTTTGATTTTTTCTTTGTCTACATTTATAAAACTGGTATATAGATTTAAGATACTTCCAAAGATGGCAACGGACATTCCGGCAACGATAATTGTTGTTGGAGTAGCACCGAGCCATACGATTAATAAAGGGGCAAGCGCTGATTTTGGAAGACTGTTTAATACGACCAAGTAGGGATCCAGAATTTCGGATAGTTTTTTGCTGCACCAGAGCAGAACTGCGGTGATGATACTGAAAATTGTTACAAGTAAAAAACTTACGATGGTTTCGTAAAGTGTTGTCCAGAGGTGGAGAAAAATCGTACGATCTTTTACCATCGTCCAAAAACAGAGGGCAATTTTTGAGGGACTGCTGAAAATAAAAGAATCGATGATTCCGGTGTAGGTGGTGAATTCCCAGAGAATTAGAAAACTTAGTAGGATGGCGATTCTGGAAACGTGTACGATTCTCAGGTGTTTTTTGTGCTGGTTCAGAAAGTTCTGCTGTCCTTTGGAAATTTCATTCATTTTGATTCAGCTCCTTCCAGATTTGATTGAAATAAGTCTTGAATTCCGGGGCATTACGACGGTGCATTGGAGTGTCTTCTTCCAGATCAAAGGTGATTGGCAGAATTGTTTTGATGGAAGCTGGACGTGGTGAGAGAATAATCACGCGGTCTGCAAGGCTGACAGCTTCGGATAAATCATGGGTGACCAAAAGAGCTGTCTTCTGAGCGGAGCGTAATATTTGACCGATATCATCGCCAACGGTCAAACGTGTCTGATAATCCAGAGCAGAGAAAGGTTCGTCAAGCAGAAGGATATCTGGCTCTAAAACCAGTGTGCGGATCAAAGCTGCACGCTGACGCATTCCGCCGGAGAGTTCGGAAGGCTTTGCATCAGAAAATTGTTTAAGACCATAGGTGTCCAAGAGCTCTTTGGCTTTTTTCCGAGAACGGGCAGACAGCATATGTTGGATTTCAAGGCCAAGCAGGACGTTGTGGTAAATGGTACGCCATTCAAATAAATGGTCATGTTGCAGCATATAACCAATATTAGTCGTACTGTCTTGTAATGGTTTTCCGTTTATTTTAATGAATCCTTTTTCGGATTGGAGCAGACCTGAAATAATAGAGAGTAAGGTAGATTTTCCGCAACCGGAGGGACCTACAATTGCAACAAATTCGCCGGGGGCAATTGAAAAAGAAATATTGGTCAGAGCAGAAGTTTCTCCGTCCAGTGTGTGATATGCATAATCGATATTTTTTAGCTCCAGTATAGGCTCCATGTGGGCACTCCTTTCAGTTTTGAGTGTATTTTTCTATATAGTCAGTGTATGGAAAGATTAGAAATTGGTGAACGATATTGACAAGACAGAAGAAAAGTGATACAAATGAATAAGTATAACTGTATTAGAGATTGCGGTTACACGAATATGGAACTAGATAGAGGCGCGGGCTTCATCAGTATCACATCACTTTAGGCCGGAACAGGTGATTTGAGAAAGGGAAGACTGCCGAAGAAGTCGGATGCATCCGGGGCAGAAGATTTCTGGGGCGTAGCAGAATATGCTGCGGACTGTCACATCAGTGGAGTGCTATCAGAAGATTTTGAGTATATATCGAAAGAGATTTTTAAGTCATGAGCGCGCCAACAGTGAAGTTCATGGCTTTTTTTATGTTAGCATACGAACAGTTGACTATAGCAGGCAGATAGTTCCAAAAAACAGAAGAATCTCAAGAGGTTTTTTAGGAAAATTTTTTACAAAAGGAGAAGATGGAATGAGTAAGAAGAAAAAAGCACTTTGGGGAATGCTTACGATGCTCAGCATTTTGATGCTGAGTGGAATGACAGTATTTGCAGCGGAGGAAACTGCAGAATATGTGCCAAATCTGTATGCAACATTTTGGTCATTGATTCCGCCGGTTGTTGCAATTGTACTGGCATTAATTACAAAGGAAGTATATAGTTCTTTATTTATCGGGATTTTAATCGGTGGGGTTTTTTATTCGAATTTTCAATTTGAAGGAACGATACTTCACGTATTTCAGGATGGATTGGTAGGTTCTTTGACAAACGAATATAATATGGGAATTCTGGTATTCCTTGTTGTGCTTGGTATCATGGTATGTATGATGAATAAGGCCGGGGGGTCTGCTGCTTTCGGGCGCTGGGCAAGTGAACATATCAAAAGCCGAGTAGGAGCACAGTTGGCGACAATTTGTTTGGGTGTGTTGATTTTTATCGATGATTATTTTAACTGTCTGACTGTAGGAAGCGTTATGCGGCCGGTTACAGACAAGCATAATGTTTCCAGAGCAAAATTGGCATATTTGATTGATGCTACGGCAGCTCCGGTTTGTATTATTGCACCGATTTCTTCTTGGGCGGCAGCAGTAACTGGATTTGTAGAGGGCGAGGATGGATTTTCAATTTTCCTGCGTGCAATTCCATTTAACTACTATGCGATTCTGACAATTGTGATGATGGTAACGATCGTAATTTTGAAAATGGATTATGGTTATATGAAAGTACATGAAACAAATGCAATTGCAGGCGATATCTATACAACACCGGATCGTCCGTATTCCAATGCGGAAGAATCTGTTGATGAGACAAAGGGAAGTGTAATCGATCTGATTTTCCCGGTGGCTGCTTTGATCGTTTGCTGCGTCATAGGTATGGTCTATACGGGAGGATTTTTCGAAGGAGCTGGATTTGTAGAAGCTTTTTCTGCCAGTGACGCATCTGTAGGATTGATGTCAGGAAGTTTCTTTGCATTTGTGATCACTATTGTATTTTATGCGGTTCGAAAAGTACTCAGTTTTACAGATTCGATGGCTTGTGTTCCAGAAGGATTTAAGGCGATGGTACCGGCAATCTTGATTCTGACATTTGCATGGACTCTGAAAACGATGACAGACAGTCTGGGTGCAAAGGAGTTTGTAGCAGGAGTGGTAAATGGAGCAACAGGCGGACTTTTGATTCTGATTCCGGCGCTTATTTTTGCTGTTGGCTGTTTTCTCGCCTTTGCAACAGGTACTTCATGGGGAACGTTTGGTATATTGATTCCGATCGTAGTAAATGTCTTTTCGGGAACAAATGAAACAATGATGATTATTTCTATTTCAGCTTGTATGGCTGGTGCTGTATGTGGAGATCATTGTTCTCCGATTTCCGATACAACGATTATGGCATCTGCAGGTGCACAGTGTAATCATGTCAATCATGTTTCTACACAGCTTCCGTATGTAATTACTGTGGCAGTTGTTTCTGGTGTGACTTACTTATTAGCAGGTATCGTGCAGAGCTTTGTTGGTACAGTAATGACAGCGGTAATTTGTCTTCCAGTCGGTATTGTGTTGATGATTGGTACATTATTAGTAATTCGCTCAGTTACAAAAAATAAATAAAAGTAACGTTTTCCCTCTGCTTTTTGAAAGAAACACATAATCGTGTTATAGTAAAAAGGCAGGGGGAACTTTTAATTTTTTCAGGAAACCTTATTTGATGAGGAGAGAAGAACAAAATGAATCAATCAAAGATCAATTATCAAAAAGTATTAGAAAAGGAATTAGAAACAATAGAATGTGCAGGCTGTGTACCAAAACTTTTACTTCATAGTTGTTGTGCACCATGCAGCAGTTATGTGTTGGAATATTTATCATCATATTTTGAAATTACGGTGTTATATTACAATCCGAATATTTATCCTGAAAGTGAATATGAAAAACGAGTGCAGGAGCAGCAGGATTTGATAAGGAATATTCCATGTAAGTATCCGATTTCTTTTTTGGAAGGAGTTTATGAGACGGGGCGATTTTATGAGATGGCAAAGGGACTGGAAGAGATTCGAGAAGGGGGAGAGCGGTGTTTCCGGTGTTATGAAATGCGGCTTCGCGAAACAGCAAGGATAGCAGCTGAAGAGAAGTTTGATTGCTTTACAACTACTTTGAGCATCAGTCCAATGAAGAATGCACAGAAGTTGAACGAACTGGGCGGAAAATTGGAGAAAGAATACGATGTAAAATATTTACATTCTGATTTTAAAAAGAAAAATGGGTATAAACGTTCGATTGAATTGTCGGAAGAATATGGACTATATCGGCAGGATTATTGTGGATGTGTCTTTTCTCTTCAAGAAAGGCGCAGGCAAAAAGAGAAAGAAAAATAAAAAACGATGGTTTACATTCACACATTACTGTGATAAACTATAACGAACTAAAAGTTACTTACAGAAAAGAGGAAAATGAAGATGGCACAGTTATGGGGAGGACGTTTCACAAAGGAAACAGACCAGCTGGTTTATCAGTTTAATGCATCCATTTCTTTTGATCAGCGGTTTTATAAACAGGATATCCGAGGCAGTATTGCTCATGTTACGATGTTAGAAAAACAAGGAATACTGACAACGGAAGAGAAGAAACAGATTGTGGAAGGTTTGGAATCAATCAAAAGAGATGTAGAGAATGGAACACTAGAGATTACAGATAAGTATGAAGATATTCATAGTTTTGTGGAGGCGAATCTGATTGATCGAATCGGTGATGCAGGAAAAAAGCTGCATACAGGACGAAGCAGAAATGATCAGGTAGCGTTGGATATGAAACTATATACGAGAGATGAAGTCTTGGAATTGGATCATCTTTTGAAACAGCTTTTGGAAGAACTGCTCAAATTGATGAAAGAGAATTTGAACACATATATGCCGGGATTTACACATTTGCAGAAGGCACAGCCAATTACTTTGGCGCATCATTTAGGTGCATATTTTGAAATGTTCAAAAGAGATCGTTCCCGGATGAAGGATATCTATAATAGGATGAATACATGTCCACTCGGTTCCGGTGCACTTGCAGGAACAACCTATCCATTGGATCGGAAGTATACGGCAGAGCTGCTTGGGTTCGATGGACCTACATTGAATAGCATGGATTCAGTAGCTGACAGAGATTATCTGATTGAACTTTTGTCTGCGATGTCTACTATTATGATGCATTTGAGCAGATTTTCAGAGGAAATTATTATCTGGAACTCCAATGAATATCAATTTGTAGAATTAGATGATGCTTATAGTACCGGAAGCAGTATCATGCCTCAGAAAAAGAATCCAGATATTGCAGAACTGGTGCGTGGAAAAACAGGACGTGTATATGGGGCTTTGATGTCTCTTTTGACAACGATGAAAGGGATTCCGCTTGCTTACAACAAAGATATGCAAGAGGACAAGGAATTTGCCTTCGATGCAATTGATACGACAAAGGGGTGTCTGGCGTTATTTACAGGAATGATCGCAACGATGAAGTTTAATCCGGTAAAAATGGAAAAGAGTGCGAAAAACGGCTTTACAAATGCAACAGATGCGGCAGATTATCTGGTGAATCATGGAGTACCGTTCCGAGATGCGCATGGAATTGTGGGACAGCTGGTGTTGTATTGTATAGAGAAGAATATGGCATTGGATGATATGACTCTGGAAGAATTTCAGGCTATTTCGCCGGTATTTAAATCAGATATATACGATGCAATCAGCATGGAGACTTGTGTAAAGATGCGGAATACCATTGGAGCACCAGGACAGGAAGCTATGCGAAAGGTGATCGCAGAGGAAGAGGCATATTTGAAAGAGCTATAGAAGTTTATCAAGTGATGAGTTATGGTGAAAATATAGAAATTCGCCTATACAGAACTGAGAAGAGATTTAGGAAGTGAGGAAGGAAGAGATGGAGCAGAAGTTAAGAGTTGGTATTTTAGGAGCAACAGGAATGGTAGGACAGAGATTTATTTCTCTGCTTGAGAATCATCCATGGTTTGAAGTGGTAACGGTAGCGGCAAGTCCGCGTTCTGCCGGAAAAACATACGAAGAAGCGGTGGGAAATCGTTGGAAAATGACAACTCCGATGCCGGAAGGTGTTAAGGAGCTGGTTGTTTTAAATGTAAATGAAGTAGAAAAGGTAGCCGCTACAGTAGATTTTGTTTTTAGTGCAGTGGACATGACGAAAGAGGAAATCAAAGCAATAGAAGAAGCGTATGCTAAAACTGAAACACCGGTTGTATCGAATAACAGTGCTCATCGCTGGACACCGGATGTTCCGATGGTTGTTCCGGAAATCAATGTGGAGCATTTTGAGATTATTGAAGCTCAGAAGAAACGTCTGGGAACCACACGTGGATTTATTACGGTAAAACCAAACTGCTCAATCCAGAGTTATACACCATGTTTGGCTGCATGGAAGGAGTTTGGACCAAAAGAAGTTGTAGCGACAACATATCAAGCGATTTCAGGAGCAGGAAAAACATTTAAAGACTGGCCGGAGATGGTGGAAAATATCATTCCGTACATCGGAGGCGAGGAAGAAAAGAGTGAACAGGAGCCATTGCGTGTACTTGGTACAGTTGGAGATGGTGAAATTGTGAAGGCGGAGGCGCCGAAGATTACATGTCAGTGTATTCGCGTTCCGGTGTTGAATGGTCATACAGCAGCTGTGTTTATTAATTTTGAGAAAAAGCCGACAAAGGAAGACTTGATTGACAGATTAGTTCATTTTAAAGGATTTCCACAAGAAGCAGGACTTCCAAGCGCTCCGAAACAGTTTGTTCAGTATTTGGAAGACTGTGATCGTCCGCAGGTAAAACTGGATGTAGATTATGAAAACGGTATGGGAGTTACCATTGGCCGTTTGAGAGAAGATTCTATGTTTGATTTTAAGTTTGTAGGTTTGTCCCACAATACAATTCGTGGAGCAGCAGGTGGTGCGGTTCTCTGTGCAGAGGCATTGACAGCAAAAGGCTATATCAAACAGAAATAATTCAAGTAGACAGGATTTGTTGAGAAAGTAATAAGGCAAAATAAACAATGTAAAGAAAGGCTGATTTTTCGGTATTTATTTTTTATATAAATGCGAAAAGATCAGTCTTTTTTTAGAAATGATTTGAGATTTTGTGTAATTCGTACATTGACAAAAGTCCGGTGGAAAGATATGATCTAGATACTCGTCTAAGGACACATCTTTTATTCTTTGAGAGTTTCATCTCAATATCCAAAACGAGTGATGTTGTACAACAGAAGAAAACTGGTAGAAAGGGGGAACGGCAAACAAAGCGTGGTGTTTTTTTGGTAGGGAAAAAGAAAATAGAAGGAGTTTTATGGGAAATACGGAAAAGAAAAGATTGAAAAATATTGTAGGTATAGCAGCAGTGCTGCTTATTTTGTGGTGCCTGTTTCTTTCAGGTGTTTCAGGATTGAATGTGTGTGCAAAGGAAACATCAGCAAGCATTACAGCGAAGGCTTTGACCGGTGAAGAAATACAAGGTGGATATGACACCTGGAGATTTGATGTCAAACACAATGAGAGAACGTATTTGGGGTTTTGTGCACAGAAGGGGCTGGACAGCGCATCTTCCGGAACTTTTGCCTGTAAGGAAATCCAAAATGATCGTTTAAAAGCTGTCTTGCTTGTATCTTTGGGATCTCCTTTTCAAAATCTTTCGTGGTGGACAAATGTAAATAAAACGCAATGGATCGATGTAATGCATGGCACAATTACTTATGCATATACCGGAGATCGAGTGATGTATGATGAAAACGGAGGAATTGGGTATATTACATATTTTGATACTGTAAAAGCAGAAGAACTGGCAAATGCAATTTATTCTGCTTTTGCTCCGGGAATATTGGATTCTTATAAGATGTATCTGGGGATAAATCCGGATGCGTCCCAGCAAGATGTGATTTGGCTGGAGGGGTATGGAAAAATCCAACTGCAAAAAGTTGACCAGGATACAGGCGAAGGAATTGCGCAGGGAGATGCCGTACTGGAAGGCGCCATATATGATGTTTTTCTAAAATCTGCATATCGGAAAGGAGATGGAACAGAGTCGGAGTCTTATCGAGGAAGCATGATTACAGATTCTGCAGGATGTGCAGTCAGTGAGATTTTGCCTTTGGACACCTATTTTGTCAAAGAGCGTCAGTCCAGTGAGGGATATCTATTAGATCCTAATCTTTATGAGGTGACGATATCGGAGAAAAGTAAAGCGGAAGATGTTTTTACGGAAGCGATTGTGAGCAGGGAAAAGGTAATAGACAGAACAGTAAGAGTTGTAAAGGTCGATGCTGATACTGGAAAGGTAATTCCATTGAAAAATACACAATTCCGATTGTTGGATGAAGAGCGAAATCCGTTGTTCTTTTCGATAGAAGGAGAAACGGAAAAGACAGATGTTTTTCAGACAGATGAATCTGGTGAATGGACCTTTCCAATTCGATTGGTTTATGGAACGTATTATCTGGAAGAAGTACAGGCGCCGAATGGATATCTAAAAGGGGAATTGCTGGAATTTGAAATTCGAGAAACAGATTCAGAAGAAAATCCGCTTACAATTCAGTATGCAGATGAGAATGTGATGGGGAAGGTTGTGATTACAAAAGTTTGCAAAGAGACACAGAAAAAATTAGATGGAGCGGTTTTTGAAATATGTGCGGCAGAGGATATTGTAACACCAGATGGAACTTTAAGACTGAAAAAAGGTGAGAAGGCAGATGAGGTGACAACTCAGGATGGAGTGGCTGTTTCAAAGAAACTATTTTTGGGAGTTTATGAAATACGAGAGAAGAAACAGCCATTGGGATTTGTGTTGGATCCAAAAAAGTATCTTGTAAAATTAGAGTATCAAGATCAGTTGACATCAGTAGTGACAGGAGAAATTACGATTGAAAATCAGTTGGAGGAGATTCCGGAAGAGCCGGATCAAGAGACTCCGGTGAAAAAGGAAATTGTGAAAAAGGCAGTTCAAACTGGAGATATAGTGCCGAAACAATTCTATCTTAGTGTGACACTGTCTATAATGTCTGGTTTATTCTTTCTGTTAAAAAAGCGGGAAAATAAGAAAAGAAGATAATATCCATCTCTTTTCTTTCACGATTTATTGTGTTAAAATGTCAAGCATAGATTGAATAAGGAGGGTGTCACTATGGGAATGACAATGACGCAGAAAATATTGGCTGCACATGCAGGGCTTGATTCTGTTGTGGCAGGTCAGTTGATAGAGGCAAAACTGGATGTAGTAATGGCAAATGATATTACTGGGCCGATGGCATTGCCTATTTTTAGAGAAATGGCAGAGCAGGTATATGATCGGGATAAGGTAGTGTTAGTGCCAGATCATTTTACACCAAATAAGGATATCAAGTCTGCGGAAAATTCCAAAGCGATTCGGGAATTTGCCAGAGAACAAGGATTAACATGGTATTTTGAACAGGGAAAATCAGGTGTGGAACATGCAATTCTTCCGGAAGCCGGAGTGGTTGCAGCCGGGGAATGCATTATAGGGGCAGATTCTCACACCTGTACATATGGAGCATTAGGAGCATTTTCTACGGGGGTTGGAACAACAGATATTGCAACCGGAATGGCGACTGGAGAGTTGTGGTTTAAAGTTCCGAGTGCGATTCAGTTTGTGCTGACAGGAAAACCGGGACCATATGTAAGTGGTAAGGATATTATTATTCACATCATAGGTAAAATTGGTGTGGATGGTGCCTTGTATAAATCCATGGAATTTACTGGAGAAGGAATTGCCAATCTATCGATGGACGACCGCTTTACAATGGCGAACATGGCGATTGAAGCCGGAGCAAAGAATGGAATCTTCCCGGTAGATGAATGTGCAGAGCAGTATTTGAAGGAACATACGAAAAAGGCATATCGTATTTATACGGCAGATGAAGATGCAGAATATGATGAGATTGTAGAAATTGATTTGTCGAAAGTGCGTCCTACCGTTGCTTTTCCGCATCTTCCGGGGAATGCAAAAACCATTGATGAGATAGAAGAGATGGAGCCGATTAAGATTCAGCAGGTAGTAATTGGTTCCTGTACCAATGGGCGAATCGAGGATATGAGAAAGGCAGCAGCGATTCTGAAAGGACATACAGTGCATGAGGATGTACGTGTGATGGTGATTCCGGCAACGCAGAAGATTTATAAGCAGTGTATAGCGGAAGGATTGCTGGATATTTTTGTAGATGCAGGTTGCGCTGTGAATACTCCGAGCTGTGGTCCATGCATGGGCGGTCATATGGGAGTTATGGCTGCAGGAGAGAAGTGTGTATCAACTACAAATCGGAATTTTGTTGGCAGAATGGGACATGTAGATTCTTTGATCTATCTTGCGTCACCGGAAGTAGCGGCGGCAAGTGCGATTGCAGGTTATATTGCAAATCCAGAGAAAGCAGGTGAACAAGCATGAAAGCATTAGGACATGCATTTAAATATGGAGACAATGTTGATACAGACGTGATTATTCCGGCAAGATACCTGAATTCTTTTGATGCCCAGGAACTTGCCAGCCATGCAATGGCAGATATTGATCCGGAATTTGTAAACAGAGTACAACCGGGAGATCTGATTGTTGCAAATAAAAATTTCGGGTGTGGTTCTTCCAGAGAACATGCGCCGCTTTGTCTGAAAACGGCAGGAGTAAGCTGTGTGATTGCGGAAACATTTGCACGTATTTTTTATCGAAATGCGATTAATATTGGTCTTCCGATCATCGAATGTCCAGAGGCGGCACGAGGAATTGAAGCCGGAGATGAGGTTGAGGTAGACTTTGACAGCGGAAAGATATATAATCGTACCAAGGGGACGGAATTTCAAGGACAGCCATTCCCGGAATTTATGCAAAAATTGATTGCGGCAGGTGGATTGGTCAAATATACGAACAGCAAGCGAAACAATCAAAAGTAAAAAGAAAATGAAGAGGATATCAGAATGAATTTATTGTACAAAAGCACACGAAATGCAGAGCATACAGTTACAGCATCTCAAGCAATTTTAAAAGGCTTGGCAGAAGATGGCGGATTGTTTGTTCCGGTAGAAATCCCAAAATTAGATGTGACAATGGATGAATTGAAGACGATGTCATATCAGGAGACTGCATATGCAGTGATGAAACAGTTTTTTACAGATTTTACAGAAGAAGAATTAAAGCACTGCATTAACAGCGCCTATGATTCTAAGTTTGATACAGAGGTAATAGCGCCTCTTGTAAAAGTTGGAAATACATATCATTTGGAGTTGTTCCATGGAGCAACAATTGCATTTAAAGACATGGCGCTGTCTATTTTACCGCATTTGTTGACGACATCAGCGAAGAAAAATCATGTAAAAAATGAAATTGTTATTTTAACCGCAACTTCCGGAGATACAGGAAAAGCTGCGCTTGCCGGATTTGCAAATGTGCCGGATACAAGAATCATTGTGTTTTATCCGAAAAACGGAGTCAGCAAAGTACAGGAACTGCAGATGGTAACACAAAAGGGTGCCAATACTTCTGTTGTGGCAATTCATGGCAATTTTGATCATGCACAGAGTGGTGTGAAAGCATTATTCGAAGATAAAGAATTAGAAAAAGAACTTGCAGATGCAGGGTATCAGTTCTCATCGGCAAACTCAATCAATATTGGACGGTTGGTTCCACAGGTTGTGTATTATGTATATGCGTATGCAAAATTATTGGAAAATGAAGAAATTACTGATGGAGAAGAAATCAATGTAACTGTTCCGACAGGGAATTTTGGAAATATTTTAGCGGCGTATTATGCAAAACAGATGGGAGTGCCGATTGCAAAGCTGATATGTGCTTCCAATGAAAATAAAGTTTTGTACGACTTTTTCAAGTCTGGAAAATATGACCGTAATCGGGAATTTGTACTGACCTCTTCCCCATCCATGGATATTTTGATTTCCAGTAACCTGGAACGATTGATTTATGCGATTTCTAATCAGGATGCAGAGAAAGACCGTCAGTTGATGGAAGAACTGAAAGAAACAGGATCTTATGAGATTACAGATGCAATGATGGAAAAACTGAAAGAGTTTGAAGGTGGATATGCAACAGAGGAAGAGACAAAGGCTGCTATTCATGATACATATGCATCAACCGGATATGTAATGGATACTCATACAGCTGTAGCTGCTCATGTGAGCAAAGTTTACCGGGAGAAGAGTGGGGATCAGAGAAAAATGCTTATCGCATCTACGGCAAGCCCGTATAAGTTTGTGGGAAGTGTAATGAGTGCTATTGATGAAAAGTATCAAGGTCAGGAAGATTTTGATCTGATTAATGAATTAGAACGTGTATCCGGAACAGAAATACCGCATGCAATCAATGAGATTCGGAATGCAGAGATTGTGCATACATTAGAGTGCGATACAGATGCAATGAAAGAGACAGTAAAATCAATTTTGAAGGCAGAGGAGTAAGTCATGGAAGAGATGTTTGGATTTTTGAGCGTAATCGTAATTGGATGTGGAGTATATAGTCTTTACGCTTACATTCAGATGAAAAAGGGCGGGCCGATTAATGAGGCGCTTTTGCTGGGAAGAAGTTATAATGAGTATAAGTGTAAGGATAAGGATGCTTTTTTGCAGAAAGCATTGCCGGCAGTGCTCGTATTTGCATTTGCCTCTCTGCTTTATGGTGTTGTTGATTTTATACATTGTTATGTGCAGCCAATAAAGACAATAGATCTAATCTGCATGATTATATTTTTTGCTGTATTGATTTGGTTCCTTATCTATACAGGGA
>Scrappy_p2__coassemble_560_pt1 | contig 54723 bp, 49 predicted proteins | sample Scrappy_p2__metabat2_low_PE_009 | metagenome-assembled genome bin Scrappy_p2
ACGCATAAAAATACCCTCCTTACTGGTTTGTCCAGTAAAGAGGGTACATATCATTCCAACGGCGCCTTTTGCAATTTTATAACCACTAAAAAACCAGCGTTCCCCAAAGGCAATTCCTTAAACCTCTGTCATGAATAGAAGAACTCAACTTTTTACAGTTCTTTCTTCTCCATAATTCTCACAGAAATCCAATAAGAAATAAGCGTCATTACAATGACAAGAATAGCAATCATCCCGGCCACATATCCCATCGTCAGGCTGCCTATCTTATTAATAAAACTCGGAACACCAAACCGGTCAACCAATTTCTTTCCTACATATAACAAAAAGAAGAAAATCACAAACCCAGCAATCATTGCCATCTGCCGCTTTTCTGAGCCAAATTTTAACTGAAGCGGAATCATAACCGCCATCATAACAATTCCTACAGCACAAGCTGCCGCCAAAGTAGCTAAAAGCATTTCCATATCTGTACCGTCTTTGACATAATTCATTACAAGAATCAATGCAATATCTACCAAACATACCACAGCCGAAATCACCAGACAAAATACATATTTTTCCTGTACATAACGTTTCCGACTGATTGGAAGTGTAAATAAAAATGCATTCCCATTGTCATATTCATCATACGCAATCGTACTCAATGTAAAGATGGTAAACATAACCATTAGGTATGACACTCCAAATCCAGCCATATCAGTGAGAAACAAAAAAATAAACGCAAACATGATTGCTATCATAAAAAACTGTTTCTGTCCCTTCAGCAAACTAAAATCTTTGATCAACATTCCCTTCATTATTTTTCACCTCGTATCATCATCGTCATTACATCATCTATACTGCCCTTTTCCATTTCAACTTCCGGATAGTTTTCCTGATAATACTGTTTCTGGTCCGTCAGACAACTATATCCATAACTTTCTTTTTTATAACGAATCAGGTATTGCTTATCCAACTTTCCATACTGCTCCTCTGTTACCTTTAGGACTGCATAATCACTTAGCAATGTATCTGTCTCTTCATGTAACACAATTTTCCCATCATCTATCATGTACAGATCATCACACAGATTTTCCAGATCACTGGAAATGTGGGAGCTGATCAGGATTGCCCTGTCGCCTTGTTCCATATATTCCCGCAGAATATCCAAAAGTTCATCTCTTGCAAGCACATCCATCCCCGCCGTCGGCTCATCCAGTATCAACAGTTTCGCCTCATGAGAAATAGCTGCCAGCAACTGTAATTTTCGTTTCATTCCCGTAGAAAACTCTTTGATTTTCTTATCCACCGGCAATTGGAATCTCTCACAGGCATGAAGAAAATCATCCTTATGAAATTTCGGATAGAGACTATCCAACATCGGAACCAAGTCCTTAATCATCAAATATCCGCTAAATCCGGAATCCGCCAGAACTACTCCCATCTGCGCCCGGTCCTCTATGCCCAGTTTCTCTACCGGCTTGCCAAACACATCTGCTGTTCCGCCTTCTTTCCGAATCAATCCCAATGCAATCTTAAACGCTGTTGTCTTCCCTGCGCCATTCTTGCCGATTAATCCCGTAATACATCCAGGCTGTACTTCCAAAGAACAATTTAAATCAAATTTGCTATAATGTTTCTCCGCATCTTTTAAAACCAACATCTCACTCATCCTCCAAAATCAATTGAAACAATTCCTGAAGTTCTTCGCTGCTCATACCACAACTTCTCCCTTTTCGGATGGCCAATTCCAAATCGGTTTCCACTTCCTTTTTCTTCTCTTCCAGCATCAATTCCTGATTCGCACTCGCTACAAAACTACCTTTGCCATGTACCGTATTCACAAATCCCTCTTCTTCCAATGCATCATACGCCTTCTTGACTGTCAGTGCACTGACTTTCAATTCCTTGGCAAGCGTTCGGACAGACGGAAGGGCTGTATCTTCCAACAACTCCCCCTGCATAATTTTCGCCTTAATCTGTCCGACAATCTGCTCGTAGATCGGCTGCATGGAAGAATGATTAATAATCAAATTCATAGAATTCCTCCTTTTCTTATAAACAGTATATAACAGTTTATAACTGTTGTCAACTGTTATATACTGTTTCTCTATATTTTTTTCACATTTTTTATCTTCCCATGCTATAATAGAGAAATACAAAAGAAAGGGAGATTATTATGTACTATACTTGGAATGAATTATTTTGGATTTTCTTTAGCTATTCTTTTATAGGATGGTGTGCCGGTGTTATTGCCAATGCCCTCCACCGCAAAAAATTTGTCAACACTGGATTTTTAAATCTGCCCCTTTGTCCGATTTACGGAATTATCGGCGTAGCATACGGCATCTTCCTGCCGGAATTAAAAGGAAAGTTATTTTTCCTATTTCTGGGCGGCTGCATCATTGCCTTTCTGATTATCTGTATTACCGGATTTCTTCTGGAGCAGATTTTCAACAGAAAGTGGTGGGATTACAGCAAATCCCGTTTCCAATTTCAAGGATATTTGAACCAACTCCATCTGTTGATCTTCGGAGCACTTGCGGTCGTTTGCATCCGTTACATCAATCCGTTGTTATTCAAACTAACCGATATGATTCCGGGAACGATAAATTTCGTTTTGAAAATCGTTCTTTCTGTTTTGTTTTTGGCTGATATTATCTGCTGTATTGCTGTTATTTTTCAGATTCAGCATTCCATCCGCGCTGCCCGTTTTGTAGAACAGGTGCAGGATTTTACTGAAGGAATCGGAAATGTACTTACAAGAGCTGTGTCAAAACGTATCGAAAAGGCTTATCCCAATATCGAGCGCGAACGTGTTTTGCATACTCCTGCCAAAGAGAAAAACAAGGAAGTCTTTGCTCTCGGCTGCTGTACCAATAAGCTAATCTGGCTCTTCTTTCTGGGCGCCTTTTTAGGTGATATTACAGAAACCATCTTTTGCCGCATCACTAGCGGCGTATGGATGAGCCGCAGCAGCGTTGTTTATGGACCCTTTAGCATTGTCTGGGGATTGGGCTGTGCCTTTCTCACAGCACTTCTCTACAAATACAAAGACAAAAACGACCGTTTTATCTTTCTCTACGGAACTGTATTAGGCGGCGCATATGAATATATCTGCAGTGTATTTACGGAACTCGTATTTGGTACGGTATTCTGGGATTACAGTAAGATTCCATTTAACTTGGGCGGAAGAATCAACCTTCTTTACTGTTTCTTCTGGGGAATCGCAGCCGTTGTCTGGCTGAAGATTCTCTATCCGAAATTTTCCGGATGGATTGAAAAAATCCCGGTTAAAATTGGAAGGATCATCACTCCGATTGCTGTTATATTGATGATTGGAAATATTCTGATTTCAGGAATGGCACTTGCACGCTACAGCGACCGACAAATCCATCCTGAGCCTGCAAATGCAGTAGAAGAATTTTTAGATACTCACTTTGATGATGAACGGATTGATCACATCTATCCAAATGCTAAGATTGTAGCAGAATAATATTTCCTGCTATAAAAATGACTTATGCTATGCCCTTTAAAAGTCCATAGTATAAGTCATTTTTTTATTTCAAACAGTCTGTTCCAAATTAACCCTTACATGCTTTACCATCCCCAACACGCTTTCATTTGCATGAATCGGTTTTAACACAAGCTCCGGATGTTTATTCTGAAACACTCTGAAAATCTCATCCGCAAATCCCTGTCCCATAAATTCTATCCCGGTAAAATCCAGCTCCACTTCTTTAAATTTCTCCAACCGGAACAGAATCCTCCGTGCCTGCGAACGTGCTATCGGTTCCCCGTATGGACAAACTTCCCGAATTGGTATCACTGTTTTTACAAATCCTTCATCAACCGGAGCATACATATCGAACACCTCCTTAATCTTCCTTGCGGCCTGATTCTCCAGCCGCATCACAACCATCGTTCCTATCTTTTGAAGTCTTGTATAATAGGAAATCAAATGAGATTGAACCAACTTATCTTTCTCCAAAAATCCAGTAGAAAATATCGTGTTATCTGACCAGATCACAAAATTTTGCATCATTTTTGAAGAAAAGAAAACCCCTTCCCCGGAATGACAGATGGGATTGGTTGTCAACTTTCCCTTATACAACTCTGTTACAGCATCTTCATATAACGCACGATACTGAAATTTTTCCGTCAAATAGTTACAGATATTCTGAAAAATACCAATTCCGTCATCTGCAATTGCAATCTCAGTGAACAAATAATTTTTCTTAAACTCTACAGAAATATGCGTTCCTTTTGAATGTTCTATTGCATTATTCATCATTTCCATAAAAACATAGTCCCAGATTTGCAACGCCTCATTTGTCACATGTGTAAGATGCGGTCTGATGTCTTCAAAATAGATTCTGTCTTCTGTAAGAATTTCTTTCTGCTCATAGTTTCTGCTAAACTGTTCCATTACCAGTTCATATCCTGTTACGGTATCGCTCTTTTTCAAGATCTCATCCTCCAGACATTCTGCCAGATAGCGTTTGACTGTTGTAATCGAAATAGAAAAATTCTCTACTGTCTTTTGAATAAATGCAGAATCATCTGCGGCAACTTTATCCAACAAATATCGTTTGATACTTTCTCTTTTCTCTTCTTTGAATGACATACAGGCGCTCCTTTCAAACTTTATTTCTCTATAATTAAACTATAATATATTATTACAAAACTTTCAATATTCTTTTCTGCAATCTTATTTTCTCATATACACTCAAAACAAACAACGGAGACAGTGAATCTTCTTTCAAAAAATCCACTGCCTCCGCTGTTCATTTACCTTTTCTTTAGCTATTCTACGGAAATCACCTTGTAGTCTTTCTCTTCTACTGTTTTCTTCAGCACATCATTTGCAATCTCTGCATTCAATGTCACAACTGCTGTTCCTGTTTCATGACTTACTTCTGCCACATCAACCTCTGCAAGCGCCTCCAAAGCCTTCTTCACTGCCGCCTCACAGTGTCCGCACATCATTCCTTCGATTTTCATTGTTCTTGTCATTGATTTTTCCTCCTGTTTTTTCTTTCTTTTTATTTTTCTATCTCTACTGGCATCATGGATTTTAAACCAGTTCAGACGCAAAGCATTTGTTACCACACAGAAACTGGACAGACTCATGGCCGCTGCACCAAACATCGGATTTAATTTCCATCCGAAAATCGGATAAAACAGTCCTGCCGCCAACGGAATCCCAATCGCATTGTAAATAAATGCCCAAAACAGATTTTCATGGATATTACGCAGAGTTGCGCGACTCATGCGGATTGCTGCCGGTACATCACTTAACCTGCTTTTCATCAATACCACATCTGCCGCATCAATCGCAATATCGGTTCCTGCTCCAATCGCAATTCCCATATCTGCCCTTGTAAGCGCCGGTGCATCATTGATTCCGTCACCAACCATAGCAACTTTTCCATGTTGTTTTAAAGTCCGGATTACACTTTCTTTACCTTCCGGAAGAACGCCTGCAATAACTTCATCCACTCCTGCCTGCTGTCCGATTGCTTTTGCAGTACGTTCGTTATCGCCTGTCAGCATCACGACACGTATTCCCATGTTCTGTAACTCTTTTACCGCCCTTGGGCTGTCTTCCTTGATCACATCAGCCACTGCAATAATTCCGATAAGTTTCTCATCCTTGCTAAAGAACAACGGCGTTTTTCCTTCTTCTGCCAACTGTTCTGCTTTTCTTTTGATTTCCTCTGGAACAGAAACAACATCACTGATAAATTTCAGATTACCGCCCCGCAAAATGCATTCTCCCGGTAATTTTCCCGTTAAGCCATTTCCCGGAACTGCCTGAAAATCTGTTACTACTTCTGCTGCAAGCTGTCGCTGTTCTGCCTCTGTCAAAATTGCTCTGGCTAATGGATGCTCACTTTTTTGTTCCAATGTATATGCGAACTGCAGCAACTCTTCTTCTGTAACCTCTTTCACTGGAAGAATATCTGTCACCTTCGGTTCTCCACTTGTAATTGTTCCTGTTTTATCCAATGCTACAATTTCCATTTTTCCAGTCTCTTCCAGAGAAACGGCTGTCTTGAACATGATTCCATTCTTGGCACCCATTCCATTGCCAACCATGATTGCAACCGGCGTTGCCAACCCCAGAGCACATGGACAGCTAATTACAAGAACGGAGATTCCCCTTGCAAGTGCAAATCCAACAGATTGCCCGGTAATGAGCCATATAAGAATGGTAACTGCCGCAATTCCAATTACAATCGGAACAAACACACCGGATACTTTATCTGCCACTTTCGCAATCGGAGCTTTCGTCGCTGCCGCATCACTGACCATCTGGATAATCTGGGACAGTGTCGTATCTTCTCCGACTCTGGTAGCCTCGCATTTCAGGAAACCGGATTGATTTAGCGTCGCTGCCGAAACCGCATTTCCACTTTCTTTGTCCACCGGAATACTCTCTCCTGTCAATGCAGCCTCATTTACTGCGCTGCTCCCTTCAACTACCACTCCGTCTACCGGAATATTCTCTCCCGGTCGGACCACAAAGATATCGCCTTTCTTTACTTGCTCAATGGGAACTTCCTCTTCAGAACCATTTCTGAGTATCACCGCTGTTTTCGGCGCCAGTTTCATCAAGCTTTTCAATGCATCCGTTGTTTTCCCTTTGGAATGTGCCTCCAGCATCTTTCCTACCGTAATCAACGTCAAAATCATAGCCGCCGATTCAAAATAGAACTCATGCATCCAAGACATCACACCTGCCATATCATTTCGCATCTGTGCGTCTGTCATTGCAAACAGTGCAAATGTACTATAGGCAAATGATGCTCCGGCTCCGAGTGCAACTAACGTGTCCATATTCGGGGCACGATGGAGCAACCCTTTCATTCCACTGATAAAAAACTTCTGATTAATTACCATCACAATACCGGTCAGCAGCAATTGGATCAATCCCATTGCCACATGATTATGTTCCAGTATCGCAGGAACCGGCCATCCCCACATCATAGCTCCCATGGAGAAATACATCAATGGAATCAAAAAACACAAAGACGCAATCAAACGCTTTTTTAATTTGGGAGTTTCTCTGTCTTTTAACATCTCCTCATCCGCACTTGTCCCTGCGGATTTCTGTTCCTGATCTTTCCCCTTTATAGATGCACCATATCCTGCCGCCTCTACTGCCGCAATCACAGTCTCTGCCGAAACATCCCCGGTAACTCCCATAGAATTTGTCAGCAAACTAACCGAACAACTTTCCACACCGTCAAGCTGTGAGACTGCCTTTTCTACTCTGGCGCTGCACGCTGCACAGCTCATCCCTGTTACATTGTATTGCTCCATAAAACATCACCTCTTTTACCCAATTATAAAATTATCATTTCATCAATTTTTGCAAAGTCATGACAAGCTCATCAATTGTCTCATCTTTCCCCTGCCGAATATCCTCTGCTACACAAGTACGGATATGCTCTGCCAAAAGCATTTTATTAAAACTATTCAACGCCGCATTAATCGCAGAAACTTGTATTAGAACGTCCGTACAATACGCATCGTTCTCCAACATCCTTTTCACACCCCGGACCTGTCCTTCAATTCGATTCAAACGATGGATTAACTTCTTAAATTCTTCCTCAGAACGTTCTTTTGTTTTCTGAGAACAACAACAATTTTCTTTATCTTCTTTCATTCTGATTCCTCTTTTCTTTTTTAACATTGTATACCCCTTACGGGTATATTTCAACTGTTTTTTATAAAATTTATTTAAATTTCTTTAAAACAAAAGAGTGTACTCGCGAATAATAACGATCGCAAACTACACTCTTTTTCTACCTTTTATATATCTATTTTTTAAGATTATAACTCAATATTCTTTAAATATGGATTTTCCGCCTCATAGAAACGTTCTTCCTCTACTACTTCTGCCAACTTCATGTCAATTGGCATTTTTCCAAGAACCGGAACTCCCAGTTCTTTTGCAATTTCATCAATGTGACTTTCACCAAACACACGAATTTCTTTTCCGCAATCCGGACATTTTACATAACTATAGTTCTCTACAAGTCCTAAAACCGGAATCTTCATCTGAATTGCCATATTATATGCTTTTTTCACAATCATCTGAACCAAATCCTGCGGAGAAGTTACGATTACTGCGCCATCTACCGGAAGTGACTGGAATACAGTCAGCGGAACATCCCCTGTTCCCGGCGGCATATCAACCAGCAAATAATCCAAATCATCCCAGATTACATCTGTCCAGAACTGTTTTACCACACTTGCAATAATCGGTCCACGCCAGATTACCGGACTATCTTCATCTTCTAGGAGCAAATTGACAGACATAATTCTTGTTCCATCCTTTGCAAGACATGGGAAAATCCCCTGTTCTGTTGCCCCTGCCTGCTCATGTACGCCATACATTTTTGGAATAGATGGTCCTGTTACATCTGCATCCAAAATTCCTACATTATATCCCTGTTCTTTTAACATACGTGCCAGAGATGCTGTTACCAATGATTTTCCAACGCCGCCTTTTCCACTGACAACTGCAATTACTTTCTTTACGCTGGAATATGGATTTGCCGGCTCTCTAAGATCTGTTTTCTTACTGCTACAGTTATCTGCATGAGAACATCCGGAACAGGATTCTTTCGTACAATCGCTGCCATTATATACTTCTTCTGCCATAATTATCTACCTACACTTTCTTATTATTTTTTCAAGATTCGATTCGAACTCTTGATATAAAAACCATTCTTTTTTGTCTGTAAGACCATTTCATCATATCACATTTTCAAAAAATGCACAAATCAAACTGTCTCTCTGGTCACATTTTTCAGCCATTTATAACTCTTATAACGCCACCATGTAATTGGAATCTTTATGATCTCATCACTCATCAGAATCATATACACAACCGGAACACTCCATTTGAACACAAAGGCTGCAAGAAAACCAAGCAAGATGGAACATCCCCACATGGTAGACATGTCCAGAATCAAGCCAAAGCGAGTATCTCCACCGGAGCGAAATGCTCCTACGACCAATGTCGTATTAAATGCCTGACCAATCACAAAATAGGACATCACGAAAAACATGAAACGAAGATACTTTTGCGCAGTCACAGACAACGCCAAAAATCCAGTCACAAATGGAGAGACTATCAAAATCAGCCCGCCTCCGATTACTCCAAGAAGTAAACTCAAAATCACAAATTGTTGGGCATATGCTTTTGCATGCTCCATTTTTCTTTCCCCTATGGTTTTTCCAAGATAAATCGCCGTAGCACTGGATAATCCAAAAGAAACTACCGTTGCCAATTGCCTCGCCACCTGTGCAACTGAATTGGCAGCGACAGCAGCGCTTCCCATATGACCAAGAACAGCGGTATTTGCTGCTGTTCCCATCCCCCACAATACTTCATTCATGACAACTGGAATTGCATAAACCAAAAAATCTTTTACAAGCTGGCTGTCTGTATGCCAAAAATACTGCATACGAAATTTGATATCTTTATTGTAAAAATGTGCATATCCGAACACCAATACCAACTCTAAAATCCTGGAAATTAGAGTTCCAAGCGCAGCTCCCTGAATCCCCATTTTCGGGCATCCCAGTAAACCAAAGATAAAAATAGAATTCAATACCACATTACAAATCAATGACATCAGATACACAACAGTTGCCACTACGACCCGTTCCACACTTCGCATAATATAAAGATATACTTGTGTAATTCCCATCAACACATAGGAAAACGCCACGATCCGTAAATACTTAATTCCTTCTGCAATCACTACAGGGTCACTGGTAAAAATCCGCATCAAGCTGCCCGGAATGAGCAATGCAGCCACCGTAAAAATCGCTGTTACGATAATTGCAGCCTTCATTCCAAGCCCCAGTATTTTCTCTATCGTCCTTTTATCTCCTTTGCCCCAGTACTGAGCAGTCAATACAGTAGCTCCGGATGTAAGTCCAAACAGAAACAATACCATAATATACTGCACCTGGCCAGCAAGAGATGCCCCTGAAAGCACCTTTTCCCCCACACGACCAAGCATTACAACATCCGCTGCTGTCACGCCTACGTTAATCAGATTTTGCAATGCCATTGGCAATACCAGCGCAAATACATTTCGATAAAATTTTTTCCAATCAATCCCCAATTCTGCATATTTTGATTGTTTCCACATAACTCTTATTCCTTTTTAATAGATACACAAAGAAGAGACCGGTATCATCCAATCTCCCCTTCTCTTGCATTTGTATCTAATTCACTCCTCAAATGCCTCTTTTACTTTCTCCATGAAACCCTTTTTCTTGCCTTTTCCCTTCTCTTCATCAGAAGTATCTTGATGCAAAGAATTTCCTGAAAGCATATCAAACTTCCGCAGAGCCTCTTTCGCCTCTGCACTCAGTTTTTCCGGAGTTTCAATTACCAGTGTTACATAATGATCTCCACGCGCCTGTGGATTTCTAAGAGATGGAACACCTTTTCCTTTCAGACGCACCTTTGTATCCGTCTTTGTTCCCGGTTTTACTGTATAAATCACATCTCCATCTACAGTAGGTACCTTTACATCACCACCAAGCGCTGCCTGGGCAAAGGAAATCGGCACAGTTGAAAAGATATGCACATCCTGTCTCTGAAAAATCGGATGTCTGGATACATTAACTTCAACAAGAAGATCTCCTCTCGGTCCTCCATTGACTCCCGGTTCTCCTTTTTCCCGAATCCGAACGCTCTGACCATTGTCAATTCCTGCAGGGATTGACACTTGGATTTTCTTCCGACTGGATGTATAACCAGTTCCTGCACACGAGGAACATTTTTCTTTGATTACTTTACCTGAACCACCGCAATTCGGACAAGTCTGTACGTTCTGCACCGTTCCAAAGAAAGACTGCTGCGTATAGACAACCTGGCCTTTACCTCCACATTTCGGACAAGTTTCCGGAGAAGTTCCCGGCTTTGCACCAGTACCATTACAAGTGGTACAAGGATCTTTCAATACCAAATCCAGTTCTTTCTCACAGCCAAACACTGCTTCTTCAAACGTAATACGAATGCTTTTTCTGATATTTGCGCCTTTCATCGGTCCATTGTTGGCACGACCACCTCTTCTTCCGCCACCAAATAAATCTCCGAAGATATCACCAAAGATATCACTAAAATCAGCACCATTAAAGTCAAAACCGCCAAATCCGCCAGCACCACCGGCGCCGCCTTCAAATGCAGCATGCCCAAATTGATCATACTGACGTCGTTTATCAGCATCACTCAATACGGCATACGCTTCAGATGCCTCTTTAAATTTCTTTTCCGCCTCTTGATCACCAGGATTCATATCCGGATGATATTTCTTTGCCAGCGCACGATACGCCTTTTTAATTGCCGCATCATCTGCATCTCTGCTGACACCCAGCACCTCATAATAATCTCTTTTAGACTCTGCCATAACTTAATTAACCTTTCATTTGTTCCATTTACTCAAAAAGAGAATTGGACCCTTTTATCCCTTCCACTGCAACATAGAAATTCTACGAAACCGGATTACTCCGGCTCCGTAGAATCTTTTCTAAGTGCTTAGACTTCTTTAAAATCTCCATCTACAACATCGTCGTATCCTTCCGGAGCTGGGCCAGCCTCTGGAGCTGGTCCTGCCTGCGGACCTGCACCTGCTGCACCTGCCTGCTCATACATCTTTGTGAACAGTTTCTGTGCACTCTCCATCAGTTTTTCTTTTGCAGCTTTGATTTCTGCTACCTGATCATCGGAAGTATCTTCTGGTGTAGATTTCGCCAGAATATCTTTCAATGCCTGAACATCAGTCTCTACTGCTGCCTTATCTGCTGCATCCAGTTTATCACCAACTTCTTTGATGGCTTTCTCTGTCTGGAATACCATTGCATCAGCTTCGTTTCTTGTATCAATTGCTTCTTTACGTTTCTTATCCTGAGCCTCAAACTCTGCTGCCTCTTTTACAGCTTTATCAATATCTGCATCAGACATATTAGAACCTGCTGTAATTGTAATATGCTGTTCTTTTCCTGTTCCAAGGTCTTTTGCAGAAACATTTACGATACCATTGGCATCAATATCAAATGTAACTTCGATCTGCGGGATTCCACGTGGAGCCGGCGGGATTCCATCCAGTCTGAATTGTCCGAGAGACTTGTTGTCTCTTGCAAACTGTCTTTCTCCCTGTACAACATTGATATCTACTGCTGTCTGGTTATCTGCTGCTGTTGAGAAAATCTGACTCTTCTTTGTCGGAATTGTTGTATTTCTCTCAATCAATCTTGTAGCAACGCCACCCATTGTCTCAATAGACAGTGACAACGGTGTAACATCCAGAAGAAGAATATCTCCTGCACCTGCATCTCCTGCAAGTTTACCACCCTGTACAGATGCTCCAAGAGCTACACACTCGTCTGGATTCAAAGACTTACTTGGCTCTTTTCCTGTCAGTCGTTTTACTTCTTCCTGTACAGCCGGAATACGTGTAGAACCTCCTACCAGCAATACCTGACCCAATTCAGATGCATTTAATCCTGCATCAGACAGTGCACGTTTTACCGGCTCTGCTGTCTTCTCAACAAGGTCATGAGTCAACTCATCAAATTTTGCTCTTGTCAAGTTCATGTCAAAATGTTTCGGTCCTTCTGCTGTTGCTGTAATAAACGGAAGGTTGATATTAGTTGTTGTTGCAGAAGAAAGTTCTTTCTTTGCTTTCTCTGCTGCCTCTTTCAATCTCTGAAGAGCCATCTTATCTGTAGAAAGGTCTACGCCTTCTTTTGCCTTGAAATCAGCCAGCATATAATCTGTAATCTTCTGGTCAAAGTCATCTCCACCAAGTCTGTTGTTACCTGCTGTAGATAATACTTCGATGACACCATCACCAATCTCAATGATAGAAACATCAAATGTACCGCCACCAAGGTCGTATACCATGATTTTCTGTTCTTTTTCGTTGTCCAATCCGTAAGCCAGAGCTGCTGCTGTAGGCTCGTTGATAATACGTTTTACATCCAGACCTGCAATCTTACCAGCATCCTTTGTTGCCTGACGCTGAGCATCGTTAAAGTAAGCCGGAACTGTAATAACAGCCTCTGTTACTTTCTCTCCCAAATATCCTTCTGCATCTGCTTTTAATTTCTGAAGAATCATTGCAGAAATCTCCTGTGGAGAATATTTCTTATCATCAATTGCTACCTTGAAATCAGAACCCATTTCTCTCTTAATAGAAGAAATTGTCTTATCTGCATTTGTAACTGCCTGACGTTTTGCAGGTTCACCTACCAGACGTTCTCCTGTTTTTGTAAATGCAACTACAGACGGTGTTGTTCTTGCGCCTTCTGTATTAGCGATAACAGTTGGCTGTCCACCTTCCATTACTGCTACACAACTATTCGTTGTACCTAAATCAATACCAATAATTTTTCCCATGATTTTGTCCTCCTATCATTAATTCGCAACTTTTACCATGCTATGTCTCACAACACTTTCGCGGTACATATATCCCTTTTGAAATTCTTCTGTGATGATATTCTCACCAACTTCCTCATCTTCTACATGCATCACTGCATTGTGAAAATCCGGATCAAATTCCTTTCCAACCGCTTCAATCGACTTAACACCGATATCTTCCAATGTTGTCATTAACTGTTTGTAAATCTGCTCCATTCCTTTCATGAATGGATTCTCTTCTTCTCCCGCTGCCGCTTCCAAACCTCTTTCAAAGTTATCCACAACCGGAAGAATCTTTTCTATGACATCTTTCGCACCTACTTCATACATCTGAGATTTTTCTCTGTCTGTTCGTTTGCGGAAGTTATCAAACTCTGCCATCTGTCGGGTCAATCGATCCGTCAATTCTTCAATCTTTTCATCTTTTTTATCTTTTTTCTTTCTCTTTCCAAAAAGACCTTTTCCTGCATCCTTTTCCTCTGTTTCAGATTCTTCTGCATCAGCAGCTTCCTCTTTAGAAAGTTCTGCATCACCATCTTCTATTTCTATTTCTTCTTCGGATTCTTCTGATTCAGCAGCTTCCTGTGCAGCTTTTGCTTTTGCTTCTTCCACTGCTTCCTTTACCATTTCTTCTTTACTCATCTTTTCTGCCACCAGCTATTCACCTTCCTATTCTTTTGAATTTTTGTAATAAATCGCATCTAATTCATTTTGCAATGTTTTCAACGATTTCATAACATGCTCATAATCCATACGTTTCGGACCGATAATACCGATGGTACCTTTCATACCTTCACCCAGTTCGTAGGTTGCTGTTACAACGCTGCAGTCCTTCATTGTCTTCACCGGTGCTTCATCACCAATGTAAACCTGAATCCCATGATTTTCTTCACTGGCAAGTGTTTCACTTACCAATTCCGCAAGCTGCTGTTTTTCCTCAAATGCACTGATGATTTCCTGCGCACTTTGCTTATCGCTTAACTCCGGATATTTGAAAATATTCGTTGCGCCACTGGTATAAATCTCCATATCTTCATCCACTTGAATAATCTCAGCAACCGCATCCAAGACATGACTGATTACTTGACTATGAATTCCCGCTTGTTCTTTCAGCATTGCAATCAATCCCAGATTAATTTCTTCGATAGACATTCCATTCAATGTAGTATTCAAAAGCATATTTAACTTTAATAATGTTTCATTATCAAGACCGCCTCGAACTTCAATAATCTTATTTTTGATCACATTACCACTCATTACAATGACGGCTACAATCTGCTCTTCATTCACCTGTGACAACTGAATGAACTTCAAAGTATTGCGTTGATTTACCGGTGCTGACACCATTGTTGCATAGTTGGTATTTGCCGCAAGCACTTTTGCCGCTTGTTTCAATACTTTATCCACTTTATCTGTCTTTTCCAACATCGTACTTTTCAGTTCTTCCAATTCCTGTTCTTTTTCTTCCATCAACATATCTACGTATAAGCGATATCCTTTATCTGATGGGATTCTTCCCGCTGATGTGTGTGGCTGAAAAATATATCCCAGGTCTTCTAGATCTGCCATTTCATTACGAATCGTTGCCGAACTCAAATTCAGGTCCGTAGATTTCGAAAGGGTTCTTGAACCAACCGGTTCTCCGGTCTCCAGATAATTCTGGATAATGGCTCGCAATATAGTGTGTTTTCTTTCACTTAATTCTACTTTTTCTGCCATGGTTCCTCCTTTCTCCGCTATTAGCACTCGTTTATTTTGAGTGCTAACATCTTTCGTATATTAAGATATCACCTGTTTCTCCGTTTGTCAACACTGTTTATACTTTTTTTATATTGAATCTTCCTCTAAAATATCGTAATATATTTTGCGGATATTAATTCACTTAGAAAGGAGCATTTTCATGAAACAATTGATGGAACTTTTTTGGGCCTTTTTCCGGATCGGGAGTTTTACTTTTGGAGGCGGTATGGCTATGCTTCCTATGTTAAAACGTGAAGTAGTTGTAAAATATGGTTGGTCTACAGAAGAAGAATTACTGGATATCTATGCAATTGGGCAGTGTACGCCTGGTATTATTGCCGTAAATACTGCCACTTATATCGGTTATCAACAAAAAGGACTTTTAGGAAGTATTTTTGGCACACTTGGAATGGTTACTCCTTCAATTATTATTATTTCCTTGATCGCAACCATTCTTAGGAATTTTATTGACCTTCCAATTGTTCTCCATGCACTTTCCGGCATTCGGATTGTTGTATGCGCTCTAATGTTGCAAACAGTATATTCCCTTGCAAAAGCAGGAATCAAAAACAAACTGGGGCTATTTCTTTTTTTGGCAGGATTTTTAATCGCCACTTTTACTCCAGTACCTACGATTCTACTTGTTCTTTTTGCAGCTATCGTTGGAATTATTACTTATACCAAAAAGAAAGGAGATGCATAATCAATGATTTATCTGACACTTTTCTTTGAATTTTTTAAGATTGGATTGTTTGCTGTTGGCGGCGGAATGGCTACCATTCCTTTTTTAATGGAATTGGCAGAACGCTATCCCTGGTTTACAACTTCAGAGCTGGCGAATATGATTGCCATCAGCGAAAGTACTCCCGGTCCAATCGGTATCAACATGGCTACCTATGCAGGCTTTCATGCCGCCGGACTTCCCGGAGCACTTTGCGCCACATTCAGTCTGGTTGCTCCGGCATTGATTGTCATTATCATCATTGCGAAGTTCATGTCCAACTTTAGCGAAAATAAATATGTCAAAGGCGCCTTCAGTGGAATTCGTCCTATGATTGCCGCCCTAATTGGGTATGCAGTCTGGCAGATTGCCGTTATTACTTTTGCAGATACAAGCGGTTCAAAAATAGTATTCCACTATGACGCCATTTTAATCTGCGCTGCTTTGCTCCTGATATTTCAGTGGAAACCATTAAAAAAACTACATCCGATTATTTGGATTGCAATCGGTGCAGTTTTAGGTATTGTATTTAAATTATAAAAAACAACAGTACTAAAGCCAAATAGTAATGTTGAATAACCAAAACATTCTATATTTTTGATCAGAGAATAGACTCTAATAATTGCTATAACAATCAGCAAAAAAGTCGTTCCTCTGATCGAACTTTTATAGCAAAAACTGTTCAAACACATAATTACTGATGTCTATTCCCCGCTTAGTCAATCGAATTCTATTTTCGACAAACTCAATCAGGCCATCCTTTTTCAATTGTTGAATCTGCTTTTCGTAAACAGTTTCAATTTTTTTTCTAAATTTTTTCTGAAATTCTTCTCTACTGATTCCACTCATCATACGCAATCCCAAAAACATAAATTCTTCCATCTCATCTGTCACACTTAAAGATTCCACTTCTTCATGAAACAATTTTTGATTCTGTATTGCATCCATATACGTATCATATGTTGAAAAATTTCGAAAGCGTTGATTTTCAATCAATGAAGATGCTCCTAATCCAACTCCCAGATAATTGACTCTTCTCCAATATCCTTCATTGTGTCGGCATGCGTACCCCGGCTTTGCATAATTAGAAATTTCATACCTGTCATATCCGTATTTTTGAAGAATCGTTTCTGTTTCTTCATATATAAAACGTTCTGTTTCTTCATCTGGGAGAGGTTGCACCATAGACTCCAGATTACCATCTGCTCCACCCTCTCCATATATGGTATAAAATGGAGTACCTTCCTCCACAATCAAACTATACGCTGAAATATGTTCTGGCTCCAATTCCGCAACTGTGCTAAGCGTTTTTTTCCAACTCTCCAACGTCTGTCCAGGAATCGCAGAAATTAGGTCAATATTCAAATTATTAAAACCCTTGTCACGCAGCAAATGATATGTATTCAGAAAATCCTTATACGTATGCATTCGCCCCAACATCTGAAGTTCTTCATCATTCACCGATTGCAGACCAATACTGATTCTGTTCACACCTGCCTGCATCCAAGCCTCTACCTTTTCCTCTGTCACTGTCCCTGGATTGACCTCTATCGTAATTTCAGCTTGCGTATCTATAACAAAACTTGCTCGCAATGCATTGAAAACTTCTTTTATTTGCTCTCCACTCAATACAGACGGTGTACCTCCTCCTACAAAAATCGTAGTGACACAATATTCCTGATATTTCTTCCGATATCCCTGAATTTCTTTTATCATTGTTTCCACATATCTCTGACGTTCTTCTTCCCCCGCGGGAGCAGACAGAAAATCACAATACGCACACTTCTTTATACAAAAAGGTACATGGATATACAACTCCATTTCTTTCACCTTGCCACCTCCAAAACAAAAAACTCCATGTATAATTCGAATATCTTCCATATTAAGTCTTTTTCAACTCTAAAATCGAAAGATATTCAAATTATATTGGAGTATGATTCTGTCTAAATATCAATCATCATCTAATTTCAATACACTCATGAATGCTTTCTGTGGAATTTCAACATTTCCAACCTGACGCATTCGTTTCTTTCCTTCTTTTTGCTTCTCCAGCAATTTCTTCTTTCGAGAAATATCTCCTCCGTAACATTTTGCAAGTACATCTTTTCGCATTGCCTTTACAGTCTCACGTGCAATAATCTTGCTACCAATTGCCGCCTGAATTGGAATTTCGAAAAGCTGACGCGGGATTTCCTGCTTTAACTTTTCACACATCTTGCGACCTCGCTCATATGCGGTTCCACTGTGTACAATAAAGGACAAAGCATCCACTTCTTCCTTATTAATCAATATATCCAACTTCACCAAATCAGACCGTTCATATCCAAGCAGTTCATAATCAAAAGATGCATACCCTCTAGAACGGGATTTCAATGCATCAAAGAAATCATAAATAATCTCATTTAATGGCAGATGATAATTCAATACCGCACGTTTTTCTTCGATATATTCCATCCCCTGGTATACACCTCGACGTTCCTGACACAGATCCATGATTGCACCGATAAATTCTGATGTAACCATAATCTCTGCTTTTACCATCGGTTCTTCCATATATTCAATCTCTGCAGGATCCGGCAAGTTTGTCGGATTGGTCAGCTCAATCACTTCGCCATTTGTCTTATATACCTTATAAATAACACTTGGCGCTGTAGTAACCAAATCCAGATTGTACTCACGTTCCAAACGTTCCTGAATAATCTCCAGATGCAAAAGTCCCAAAAAACCGCAACGGAATCCAAAGCCCAGAGCAACCGAAGTCTCTGGCTCAAACTGTAATGCTGCATCATTCAACTGTAATTTTTCCAATGCATCTCTCAAATCCGGGTATTTTGCCCCATCAACCGGATACATTCCACAATATACCATCGGATTCACTTTCTTATATCCCGGCAACGGCTCTGCACAAGGTCTTGCTGCATCGGTAACAGTATCACCCACTCGGGTATCTTTTACATTTTTTAAACTTGCTGTAAAATATCCAACCATTCCAGCGCTCAGTTCCTCACATGGAATAAACTGACCTGCTCCAAAATATCCTACTTCCACAACCTCCGCCTTTGCTCCGGTTGCCATCATCTGTATCGTTGTTCCTTTGCGAACTGTTCCCTCCATCAAACGGCAAAAGACAATTACCCCTTTATAGGAATCATAGATAGAGTCAAAGATCAATGCCTGCAGCGGCGCTTTCGGATCTCCCTCAGGAGCCGGAATCTGATGTACAATCGCTTCCAGAACATCTTCTACATTGAGCCCTGTCTTAGCCGAAATCAATGGCGCCTCTTCTGCATCCAATCCAATCACATCTTCGATTTCTTCCTTCACACGCTCTGGATCTGCACTTGGCAAATCAATCTTATTAATAACCGGCATCACATCCAAATCATGATCCAAGGCCAGATATACATTTGCCAATGTCTGCGCCTCAACTCCCTGCGCTGCATCTACCACCAAAATTGCCCCATCGCAGGCGGCCAGACTTCTGGATACTTCATAATTAAAATCCACATGTCCGGGTGTATCAATCAGATTGAAAATATACTCTTCTCCATCTTTTGCCTTATACACTGTACGAACAGCCTGGGATTTGATTGTAATCCCACGTTCTCTCTCCAAATCCATATTATCCAATACTTGAGACTGCATCTCCCGGCTTGTAAGAAGTCCGGTCATTTCAATAATACGGTCAGCCAAAGTAGACTTTCCATGATCTATATGTGCAATGATACAAAAATTACGAATTTTACTTTGATCTATTCCTGCCACTTTTATTCTTCCTTCCAAATTTCGTTATCGATTCAGTATATCACAGGCTTTCTACCACTGGCAAGGATTATCTTCCCTGACTGTATTTTACAAGAAAAACTTCTACTGCCATCGTATCTATCAAAAGCCCTGTTTTCACTCGTTGCTCAATATCCACACTATCTTCCAATATTGCACGCAACTCCTTTACTTGAAATCGCTTTGCCTGTTCCATAAACTTTCCAACTGCAAAAGGATGCAGACCTGCCTTTTCTGCAATTTCTTTTCTTCCATATCCTTTCTGTGCCAGCTGTTTTACCTGATACAGTCCCCGATATTGTCTGGTAAGCAAAAAAAGAATTCGCATCGGCGGTTCCTTTAATGTCAGCAGTTCATAATACAAATCCAGCGCCTTCTTCTGTTGTTTCTCTGCAACAGCATTCACCATATCAAAGATATGATTGGAAATCTGTGTAACACAGACCGCATCAATGTCCGCTCGTGTGATCACATCCCGCTCCAATGCATAACAAAACAGCTTTTCCAGCTCCTTTGTAATATTTTCCATATCAATTCCCACTTTATTCAGGAAATATACCACATCAGCCTCTGTAATTTTTTTATTTTCCCTTCCAATCTGTCCTACAACCCAGCGTTTCAGAGTATTTTCATCCTGAAACGGCAATTCTACTGCCCGTCCCTTGGACTTGACTGCCTTGTACATCTTTCCGCGCTTGTCTACTTCATCCTCCACAAACAAAAAATAGGCTGTTTCTGGAAGTTCTTTGAGGTAATCAGCCAGTTCCGCGCCTGCTGCGCTCTTAAAAAATCCAGTATTTTCAAAAACAAGCACGCGCCGTTCTGCAAAAAAAGGCATTGTTTCTGCAAGATCAATGACTTCCCGTACATCAATCCCCTTTCCTTCATAATGGGCATAGTTCATTGTATCACCTTCCGGAAGCAAAGCCTTCACAAAACGCTCCTTATACTGTTTTTTCAGATAGTTTTCCTCTCCATATAAAAGATAAATCTGACTAAAATTCCCTGTTTTTAAATCTTCATTCAAACTCTTCATAATATTGTATTATATAAGAAAAACTCCTATTTTGCAAAAGATTTCAACATATTACTTTAATCCGTCTTCCATTCGTTACAATTGTAATTGCGCCTGTATCTTTTGTGCAGTAAATCCGGCTCCCCACTTTTCCTAATCGTTCCAAAACTTCTTGATGCGGATGTCCATATCGATTCTCTTTTCCAGCTGAAATCATCGTAAATTCCGGCTGAACCAGCTCAAGCATTTTTTCTGAAGATGAATTTTTAGAACCATGATGACCTGCTTTTAACACATCATAATCTTCCAGCAAACCACTCTCTATTAATTGCTGTTCTCCTTCTCCTTCCAAATCTCCTGTAAATAACATCTGAAATTCTCCATACTCTAATTCCAGTACCATCGATGATGCATTTCCAGTTTCTCCCTTGTATTCTCCTGATGGGGCTAAACACTTTACTGCCATTTCTCCATCACTTATCTGCTGTCCACACTCGATTTTTACAACCTGTGTTCTCTCTTTTTGAGCAAGTTCCGCCAATTTCCATAATGGTTCATCCATGACTGATTCCGTCGGAAATACAAGACACTCAATCCGAATTCCCAATTTTTGATACTCCAATAGTTCCTCAATTCCATTGATATGATCCGCATCTCCATGAGACACAAAAACATAATCCAGCTTTGCAGCTCCCTGTGATTTTAAAAAAGGAATGATCCTATATTTTCCTACCTGCGATTCACTCGTACTCCCCCCATCTATCAAAAACCGTTTTCCGGAAGGGCTCTTCACATAAATACTATCCCCTTGTCCTACATCAATTACTGTGATCCTCAGTTCTCCTGGTTTTCTATAACTATAGATACAGCCAATGCAGAACATCCATATCAACCCAATACAATAACTACCTCTGCGCAGTTGTTGTATTATCGTTTTTTCCTTTTTCTGTTCCTTTTGATGATACAACATTCCGATACAGCCACCAAATAAAATCACATAATATAACACACACCACCAGATTCTCGGCTGACCTGTTACCACTCTGCCAAATGGAATTGCTACACTGATTTCTGCGCTTTTTTCATATCCCCACAAAATCATTTTACTGATCAGGAGAACCATTTTCCCTCCGGTTTGAAAGAAAACAGACAACAAAGAACCAAAAATCCCAGCTCCCATCACGATTGACATCAGAGGAACAACCAGAAGATTTAAAATTATAGAATAAACAGGCAGTTCAAAATAATAATACAGAAGTATAGGTAGCAATACCAGCTGTATGGATGCTCCCGCCCGAACAACTAAAGGGAATATGTCCAACTTTTCAAAAACGGGATATACAAAAGCGATTCCCGCCAACGCTCCAAAAGAAAGTAAAAATCCAGCATCAAACAAATATAATGGCTGACGTGCTGTAATCACAACCGCTGCTACTGCCAATGAAGTAGGAAGATCATAATCTCTCCCTGTAATATCTGCTCCCACTCTTACCACGAACATACACCATGCTCTCTGTGCAGAAATCCCGCCTCCAATCATACTTGTATAAAGCAAAAGTATCAAACTCCCAAAACTGCCAGCTATTCCAAAAGAACATCCCATCTTTCTCAAAATCCGGTAAAATCCCATTCCAAGAAAAGACATATGAAGACCCGAAATAGCCAAAACATGCCCGATTCCACTTTTTTGATACAATTCTTTCACTGATTCATCCAGATCACTTTTGTCCCCTAACAAAATAGCGCTCATACAATTTCCATAATATTCGCCCAACATACTGACAAGCATGTGTTTCCAATGAATACGAATCTTTGCCAGTCCCTCCCTAACTTTCCATATTTTGGAATCCATAACTTCTGCACTTTCACACCATACAGATGCATGAATTCCCTGTTTTTGATAGTAAAACTTCTGATCAAAATTTCCAGGATTTGCCGCCGGCTCAAAAAACTGCACTTTTCCTGTCAGCCGCACTTTATTTCCAATTTCTATTAAATTTGATGTTTGATTTTCATATTGTTTGATATAAACAAGAATTTTCGACTCATAAATGATTTGCTGTTTTAGACAGATTTGATTCTCTGCCAGATAATACATCTGATATTCCGATCGCTCTTCTCTTCGATACACCGTTCCTTCTACAGTTACCGTTTCTCCAGAAACCGCAGTCTTTTCTATAGGAGAAGGGTTCAGATCTTTTACTTTCTGAACCCCTCCCACCCGGAATGCCTGTATCCCCAAAATCAAGACCGCTATCAGACACAACGACCGCTTTATCATTGTTTTTCTCCTTCTACCAGTTCCAAATTCTGCTGGAATGCCTGTGATAAATCAACGGCATCTTTGTACAACACATCTGTAACACCATTGACCGCAATCTGTACTTTTCCCGCACTCGTTCCTTTCAATAACGAGTTCACAAGTGAATACACCGCAATTTCCGGTTTCACATCATATGCACTGTTCAGAAACTCACTGTCAAAGTTTACATAGCACACTCCATCTTTGATCGTAACACCCAAAAGTGTAGCTGCCGGATTCAACGTTGGATAACATCCGTTTCCTTTTGGTCCCTGCATCAGCTTTTCTACAATAATCTTTTCAATCGGAATATTGCTACTGTAACGTACATTCACATTCTGTTCCACCAGTTTATCACCTGTTTTATTTGCAAAATACAGTGTCAGCCCAGTTGTCTGATAAGAACTAACAGAAGGCCCTGTATTTTCTACAAAATCATCCTCATTCAGCACCCCGACTGTAGTTCCATCTTCATTTTTCAACGCTTTTCCATTTACCGTCAGCCATACTCCTTGAATTTTCGGCAACTGCAAAAGCGAATAGACCACTGCTGCCCGCACCAGTTTTTCCCGCACACTCGGAATTTCTAAATATCCCTCATTAAAATCTACATTTGCAATCACATTTTTGACACTAGACTGATTCACCTGTACCTCTTCTGACAAAACTTGTGTATATTCAATATTTTCTGCCGGTTTTGCCAGTTCTTTCAAGACTGCCGCAACCTGCGTTTCCACATCTCCATCCGGAAATTCATAAGCTACCCGTACCAGTCCAGTCTGCGTTTGATTCAAACAATAAACAGCTTCTTCTTCCGGTTTCACATCTGTTCGGTTTTCGCAGGCAGTCACAAAGAGAAGACATACGCAACAAAGCAGTACTGCTACCTGTTTTTTGATTTTTATCACCCTGCGCCTCCTCCTTTACACCTTAACATACAACAACGGAATTCTCACGATAAATGTAGTTCCCTCGCCATGTTCGCTATGCACTTTGATAGAACCTCTATGCATAATAACCGCATTTCTCGTAATCGCCAGTCCCAATCCGGTTCCACCGATTTCTCTAGAATGAGATTTATCAACACGATAAAAACGTTCAAAAATATGGTCCTGATCTTCTTCCGGTATTCCAATTCCGGAATCTGCAACTTTCACATAGAAAAACTTATGATCTGCATTTAAGGACACATGTACCCATCCACCCTCGTGATTATATTTAATTGCATTTTCTACCAGATTTGAAATTGCAAGCGACAATTTCATTTCATCAATTTCCGCAGTAACCGGACGGAAACTTTCCAAAACCAATTCTACATTTTTCGTTTCCGCAATCGGCTTTAAACGTTTCAGGATCAATTCCATCAAATCATTGATCTGAACTTGATGTAGATTCAGATTCTGCCCTGTCTTGTCCATTTTCACCAAAGATAGCAGATCCGTAATAATATCATTTTCTCTATCAATTTCCCTGGCAATATCCCCCATAAATTCCTGGTACAATTCAATTGGAACATTTTCCTGTGTAAGTAGCGAATCTGCAAGCACTTTCATGGATGCCAGAGGTGTCTTCAGTTCATGAGACACATTTGATACAAACTCTTCTCTAGACTCATCCAACCGTTTGAATCTTCCCAGCATTTGGTTGAACTCTCTGGATATTTTTCCGGTTTCACTAAAACGCTCTACATGCAGAACTTCATCTACATATCCTTCTCGTACTCCCTCTATTTCAGATGCAATCGTATGAAGTGGCCGTACAATCCGCTCAGCAATTAAAAATGCAGCTGCCAGAACCAAAACGATCGAAGTCGCATATATTGCAGCTCCTCTAGAAGAGAGCACATTCAAACTATCTGTAATTGTATCTGTAGAAACACTTGCAAGCATTACGCCTTGAATGTCACCTGTCTCCGGCTCCTTAATTGGTGAGGTCACCTCGATATACCGGTTCTTCTTATCATAATAATCTGTACTTTTCCCCTGCATACACCGAATTACATTTTCCGATACATTGATTTTCCCCTCGTCCAATGCATAAGTGTCTTTAATTACTTTTAAATTTTGATCAATAATCATAACTCTTCCATTATAAATATTGGTCAATTGATTCAAACTTGCATCGATGACATCGGATGATCCATCCTCAAGATATTGATAACTGTGTAACTGATTACTTAGAATTGTGCATTGATTCTGTATTTCCGCAGTGCGCAAAGACACAGCCCGCGCCTCATACGTATGAATGATGCTTCCATACACAAAGGCTCCGGGCACAATCCCCGCCGCTAAAATCACCAGAATCACATAGACTCTCAGACTTTTAAATTTCTCATGTATTTTAACAAATAACTTACCCTTGGAAATAATAACCAACTCCCCACTTCGTATGCACATACCGTGGTTCACTCGGATTTGTCTCAATCTTTTCCCTCAGTCTTCTGATATGTACATCTACCGTTCTTGCATCACCTGGATAATCTGCCCCCCAGATCAAATTCAACAGATTCTCCCTGCTATATACCTTGTTAGGATTCATAGCGAGAAGTTCCAAAACATCAAACTCTTTTGCCGTCAGATTGATTTCCCGTTCCTCAATAAAAACTCGCCTGCTCTCACAATCGATTTTCATGGTTCCCTTTACAATCACACTACTTGGCTGTGCCTCTTCTTTTTTCGCAGTTCTTCGCATAATAGCCTTGATGCGTGCCTTTACTTCCAGAATATTAAACGGCTTTGTAATATAATCATCTGCTCCATACTCCAGACCCAGAATCTTATCCATATCTTCACTCTTCGCAGTCAGCATCACTACCGGCATATCCGAAAATTCCCGAATCTGCTGGCACACCTGAAATCCATCCAGTTTCGGCAGCATAACATCCAGAAGAACCAGATCGTATTCACATTGTTTTGCATATGACAATGCCTCTTCTCCATCGTAAGCACAATCCACTTCCATGCCATCCTGTTCCAGACTGAACCGAATCCCTTTCACAATTAATTTTTCATCATCCACTACTAAGATCTTTTTCTTGCTCATTCGAATCTTTTCCTAACTCCCTGCATTTACTGTTATTCTGTCTTTTATTTTTTCAAATACGCCTTCTTTTATTCCTTCCACCTTCATCAAATCTTCAATTGACTGAAAGCCTCCATTGTTTTCCCGGTATTCGATAATACTTTTTGCTCTCGTTTCTCCGATTCCACTTAAAGTTTGTAGCTCTTCTTCCGAAGCCGTATTTAGATTCACTTTTCCGTCATTTTCTGTGTCTTTTTCATGTTCCGAAAAAAGTTCCGCACCTTCTTCTATCTCAAAACTGCCTTCTTGTACCTCTGTTTCTGTAGGAATATAAATTTTTTCTCCATCACTGATCTTCTGCGCTTGATTAACATACTCTGCCGCGCCATCCTCCCGGATTCCTCCTGCAAGTGCAACCGCCTCATACACGCGAGATCCACGCGCTAATGCATAAACTCCCGGAAAATGAACTGCCCCGCATACATATACATAAATATCTGTATCTTCCTCTTCTTGATCAGTTTCCACAAAACCCGCCTGTTCTTCGTCCAAATTTTCTTTCTGTTCTTCGTCAGACGACAAACTCTGCAATTCTACTGTTTCTTCCTTTTTTCCACAATACGTACAACATGACAATACAAGAGCAAGCAACAAAAATCCTGTCACCGCTCTTTTACAGTTTTTAATCCTTCGATTCATATTTACAGCGCAATTTCTGCACCCCTTTATGTCAGACATTCATATTGTATCGAATTGTCATTTAAATTACAATAGAAATTTTATTTTTTTGTAACAATTATGTCATTTTTTCCACTGAAATATTGCAATTCCTATTAGCGCTAACACCAATCCCCCAATTTTTCTCCATTCAAACGGGGATTTTTCCACTCCAAACAATCCTAATAATTCGATCAGATATGCCACACTCAACTGTGCTATTACGATTAAAAGCGCTGCCTTTGCCGGCCCCAATGCTGACATACTTTGAATGACCGTCCATGTAATTCCGGCTCCGATCACTCCGCCAAGCAGCATATACCGCGGTTCTACTTTTCCGATTGCCAGAATACTGTCCCGTCCGCTTGCCAGCCATGCAGCAAGACAGACAAGAAATGCACTGAGCTGCACCCAGCCGTTGGAAACCCACATCCCTGTCGTTTTCGTTACCTGTGTATTAAATACTCCCTGTACACTCATCAGTGCCCCAGATAATAATGCAATTAAAAAACCGGCCATTTTCACATACCTCCTAGTGTCTTTTATCATAGTATGCTCTTCTGCCGGTTTTTTATAACATTAATTTATACTTTCAGTGCCCGCTCCAATTTCTCGATCATCTCATCCACATGTACTTTATCAATAATCAGCGGAGGTACAAAACGAATTGTATTTCCCTTTGCTGTAATGATAATAAGTCCTTCTTCCAATGCTTTCTTCACAACACCGGATGGATTTCCAGTCAGTTCAATTCCCTGGATCAGACCTTTTCCGCGCCGTTCTTTGATACAATCATATTTTTCCTTTAAGGCATCTAATCGCTGTGCCAGATATGGAGCCACCTCTTGAACATGTTCCAAAATCTGATTTTTTTCATATATCTCCAGAACCTTTTTTACCGCCATACACGCCAATGGATTCCCTCCATATGTAGAACCATGATCTCCTGGTTTCATAGAATTCTCTGCCACCTTTTCTGTTACCGCAAAGGCCCCCACCGGAATTCCATTTCCGATTGCTTTTGCCATTGTCAGAATATCCGGTCGCACTCCGTACTCCTGCCATGCAAACATGAATCCTGTTCTTCCCATTCCACATTGGATTTCATCACAGATCATCAAGATGTCCTGCTCTTCACAAATCTTGCGGATTCCTTCCATAAACTCCTGTGTTGCCGGATAGATACCGCCTTCTCCCTGTAGTGGTTCCAATAAAATTGCACAGGTCTTATCATTTACCAGCGCTTTTACACTTTCCAGATTGTTATATTCTGCAAAATGTACACCGGAGAGCATCGGTTCAAACGGTTCCCGATATGCTTTGGTTCCTGTTACCGAAACTGCCCCCATAGAACGTCCATGAAATGCATTCTCCATAGCAATGATTTCATACCGTCCGGATTGTTTGAGATACGCATATTTGCGTGCAGTTTTCAGTGCTCCCTCTATCGCCTCTGTCCCACTGTTTGTAAAAAATACCCGATCCATACCGGACGCCTGATTAAGTGCAGCTGCCGCTTCTCCACAATTCTCATGGTAATAGAGATTTGATGTATGACATAGTTTCTCGATCTGCTCTTTCAATGCATCTTCAAGCTCACGATTATGATATCCCAATCCCATCACAGCAATACCTGCCGCGAAGTCTAAATATTTTTTCCCATCGGTATCATATAGATACACTCCGTCACCATGATCTAACGTAAGCGGAAACCGATTATAAATATGCAGCAGATTTTCTTCTGCTTTTAAAACATTTTCATTCACCATGATAATACCTGCCTTCTTCGCCTTTCAAAATAGCGGTTCCAATTCCTTTATTTGTAAAAATCTCTAACAACAGACAATGTGGAATACGGCCATCCAAAATATGAACTCTGGACACACCATGTTCAATAGCATCGATACAATTCTGTAACTTAGGGAGCATTCCGCCGCCAATATTTCCATCCTCCATCAATTTTTCCGCCTCTTCCACATATAACTCAGAAATCAAAGTTCCCGGATCTTTCGGATCCTTATAAACCCCCTCGATATCTGTCAAAAATGCTAATTTTTCCGCCTGTACTGCACGTGCAATTGCACAAGCCGCATCATCTGCATTGATGTTATATGTATGATATTCATCATCCAGTCCGACCGGACATACAATCGGAAGAAAATCTTTTTCCAGCAGATCATAAAGAATCTGAGCATTTACTTCTTTCACTTCTCCCACATATCCAATATCCTTGCCATCAGAATACTTTTTATCTACTTTTAACAGACCGCCATCTTTTCCACTGATTCCGATTGCGCGTACTCCCAGCTCTTCTACGTGCTGCACCAGACTCTTATTTACTTTTCCAAGCACCATCTCTGCAACTTCCATAGTCTCTTCATCCGTCACACGCAGACCGTTGATAAATTTCGGCTCCATCCCAACTTTATTGACCCAGCGGCTGATTTCTTTTCCGCCTCCATGCACAATGATTGGTTTAAAACCGACCAGTTTTAACAATGTTACATCTTCAATCACTTGTTTCTTCAGTTCTTCATCAACCATCGCGCTTCCGCCATATTTCACTACGATAATCTTGCGATTAAAACGTTGAATATACGGAAGTGCCTCAATCAGCACCTGTGCTTTGTCTAAATATTGCTGCATATTCTGATTCATAAGAATATCCTCCTGTTCTGCATTTATGTATCTTTATTTCCTGTCTCTCTTAATACTTCTCTTAGATTTAGCTGCGATAATCTGCATTGATATCTATATATCCATGTGTCAGATCACATCCCCATGCAGTCGCATCTTCTGTTCCCTCTTTTATATCTGCTGTTGCTGTCATTTCTGGTTGTGAAAGAATCTCTGTTGCTTTTGTTTCACTATAATCCAAAGCGACTCCATTTTGAATCAGCTGCAGCTTTCCTGCCTTGCTTTCAATATAAAGATCCACTTTTTCCGGATCAAACATCTCCCCGGAGTACCCCATTGCGCACAAAATTCTGCCCCAATTTGCATCATGACCTGCAATGGCAGCCTTCGTTAAATTCGAACAGATTACGGATTTTGCAAGAGTCTTTGCCTGCTTTTTCGTTTTTGCATTCACAACCTTCACTTCAAATAGTGCAGTGGCACCTTCTCCATCTCCTGCCATTTTTTTTGCCAGTGTTTCATTCACATAGTGAAGTGCTTCCACAAACAATTGATATTCTGGTGTACCTATATGAATTTTTTCATTGTTTGCCTTTCCATTCGCCAACAACAATACCGTATCGTTGGTAGACGTATCTCCATCTACCGAAATCATATTATATGTATCTTCTACATCTTCTCTCAAAGCTTTCTGAAGCGCTTTTTTGGTAATTACTGCGTCTGTCGTAATATACGCAAGCATCGTGCACATATTCGGGTGAATCATTCCTGACCCCTTTGCCATTCCTCCTATAGTAATTGTTTTTCCGCCAATTTCCAACTGTACAGCTACTTCTTTTTCTACAGTATCCGTAGTCATAATTGCCTTCGCAGCCAAATTTCCTGCCTGACGACTCTTTTCTTTTGACTGAGCAAGCAATTCTACCCCTTTTTTGATGCGCTCCATAGGTAACTGCATTCCAATCACACCCGTAGAACCAACTAAAACGCCTGCACTTTCCACTCCCAGAACTTCTGCTGCCTTTTCTGCTGTTTCTTTGCAATACTCCATTCCTTCTTGTCCGGTACACGCATTTGCAATCCCTGAATTCACAATAACAGCTTGGGATTTTACGCCTGACTCTACTACCTGTCGATCCCATTTCACCGGCGCTGCCTTCACCACATTCGTAGTAAAAGTTCCAGCTGTTTTACATGGTTTTTCACTATAGATCAACGCCATATCCGTACGTCCTTTATATTTAATTTCTGCTGCTACAGCCGCTGCATAAAATCCTTTTGCAGATGTTACTCCACCGTCTATTATCTTCATTCAAATTCCCTTCTTTCTACATTCTCTCCGCTTTGCTCATTGCTCATTAAAAGCTGTAATATTTGCTTCATTTAAAACAAAATCATAATAATTCAAATCCAGCCGTTCTGTCCAACCGATTGTATTCCAAAATGCATTTCCAATATCATTTTCTGTAAAAGCAATCAGAGAAACTTTACTGATCTGCTCTTCCTTTAATTGTTCCATAGCGCGGACAACCATTGCTTTTCCGATACCATGTCTTCGATATTTTTCATGCACACAGACATGATATAAACAGCCTCGTCTGCCGTCATGTCCACACAAAATACTTCCCACAACTTTTCCATCTTCCTCAGCCACAACACTTGTCGTTGGATTTCTTTTTAAAAATCGATCCACCCCGATTCTGGAATCATCTATGCTACGTATTCCAAACCCTTTAATCGTCATCCACAGCTCATACACACCATCATAATCTTCTATTGTCATTGTTCGAATCTTCATTGTTATACTCCTGCTCTTTTTTGTTTCTATGGAAACATCGGGATCATGTCAAGTCCCTCGGATTCTTTCAGACCAAACATCAAATTCATATTCTGAACAGCCTGACCTGCCGCACCTTTTACAAGATTATCGATCGCCCCCATCATAATAATTCTTCCGGTTCTCTCATCAATTTTAAAATTGATATCCACATAATTGCTGCCTTCCACCCATTTTGTCTCCGGGTAAACATCCTTTTCAAGCACCCGGATGAACTTTTCTTTCGCATAATATGCATCATAAACAGACTTGATTTCTTCATAAGTCACAACTTTTGTCAGTTTTGCATATTCTGTAGCCAAAATCCCTCTGTTCATCGGCACCAGATGTGGTGTAAAGTTCAGTACCACTTCCTGCCCTGACGCATATCCAAGCTGTTCCTCAATCTCCGGTGTGTGTCTGTGCGTCGCCACCCCATAAGCTTTCATATTCTCATTCACCTCACAGAAGAGATTTGCAACTTTTGCACCTCTTCCCGCTCCTGACGTTCCTGATTTTGCATCAATAATCAACGTATTCATGTCAATCAGACCTTCTTTTGCCAGCGGATATGCCGTCAAAATAGAACAAGTTGTATAACATCCCGGATTCGCTAGCAAACGGGCCTGTTTTATCTGTTCGCGGTTTACTTCACATAATCCATAAACAGCTTCTTTTATAAACTGAGGACTTTTATGCTCAATTCCATACCATTTTTCATAAACAGAAACATCTTTTATTCTAAAATCAGCACTCAGATCAATAATTTTTGTCTTTGCCAAAATATCTGCATCTACAAGTGATGCACAATATCCCTGTGGAGTTGCTGTAAAAATCACATCCACCTGTTCCGCTAATTCCTTCATATTATCATCCATACACTTTGCATCTACAATCTGAAAGAAATTCTGATATACAGATGCATATTTCTGATCTATATAACTTCTGGATCCATACCATACAATTTCAGTTTCTTTATGTGCAGTCAATATTCTGACCAATTCACCTCCGGCATAACCTGTAGCCCCTATAATTCCTACTTTGATCATGATTGATTAACCTTCCCTTCTCACACAATACCAGAGCGCACTCTGTAATAATATTTTGCATAATTATACATCTACAATGAATATTATGCAAGTATTTCTTTTTATTTTTTATAAAAAAATACCGTTGCAGGCATCTCGTTTCCAAAACGAAAAGCTCCAACGGTATCCTTTTATTTACGAATCTGTCCATTTCCAAAAATAACATACTTTGTTGTCGTCAAAGCAAGTAATCCCATCGGTCCTCTTGCATGAAGTTTCTGCGTACTAATCCCAATCTCCGCTCCGAATCCAAACTCAAAACCATCTGTAAATCTTGTAGAAGCATTTACATAAACCGCGGCCGCATCAACTTCATCCTGAAACTTTAATGCATGATTATAATCATTGGTAATAATAGATTCCGAATGTCCGGTATTATATTGATTGATATGATGGATTGCATCCTCGATTGAATCTACAATTTTCAGAGATATGATTGCATCGAGGTACTCCGCTCCCCAATCTTCTTCTGTTGCCGGAACAATCTCAGGCATAAGTTCCCGCGCTCTCTTGTCTCCTCTAATTTCCACCTGATGCAATTTCAATCTTTTCACAATCTCAGGCACAACTTTCTTAGCAATTCCTTCATGTACGATCAAAGACTCACAGGCATTGCATACACCCATACGCTGTGTTTTTGCATTTTCAATAATATCCACTGCCATTTCAATGTCGGCGCTCTCGTCCACAAAAATATGACAATTTCCAGTTCCGGTTTCAATTACCGGTACCGTACTATTCTCAACTACTGTCGAGATCAGTCCTGCACCCCCTCGCGGAATCAACACATCGATATAATCATGTAATTTCATCATCTGTTGCACTGTCTCGCGACTGGTGTCCTCTACCAATAAGATTAAATCCTCCGGCAATTTTTCCTTCCGAAGCGCTTCTTTTATTGTATGCACAATTGCAAGATTAGAGTGAATCGCATCACTCCCTCCACGAAGAATCACAGCATTTCCTGTTTTAAAACAAAGCCCAAACGCATCTGCTGTTACATTCGGTCTGGATTCATAAATGATTCCAATTACCCCTAGCGGAACTCTCTTTTTCCCAATACGAAGTCCATTTGGACGGTTTTTCATTTCCAGCACTTCTCCAATCGGATCTTCCAAACCTGCAATCTGTCTCAAACCTTCCGCCATATCCTCAATTCTCTGTTCCGTCAAACGCAGACGATCAATCAGTGATTTCTTAACGCCTTTCGATTCCGCCTCCTGCACATCCTTTTCATTTTCACTCAACAAATACGCACTCTGTTTACAAAGTTCATCCGCTACCGCAAAAAGCCCTTTATTTTTTTCATCTGTTCCAAGTTTTGCACTTGCCCGAGATGCATCCTTTGCTCGTTTACCAAGTATTTCCATATAATTCTCCATATCGACTTTCCTCCATCTTATATGAATGTGCTGCAGCCGTCTCCTTTGTTCCATATCCACTGCCACTATTCCACTGTACCTTATCGCTATTTTCTACATGTCCCTTTTCTTCTGCCTTTTTTAGACGTTTTACCTGACGCCGGAATTTTGCACGTTCCGGTGCAAGTTCATTTTCCAGTTCCTTCCCATGCTGTCTGGACAAAAACAACGTACCTACTTTCTTCCCTGCCATAATATCATTTATTGTATAAATATTATCTCCATTTGCAATAATCATATCTGCACCGGCATCCGTAACTATCTTTGCTGCATTAACTTTTGTTGACATCCCACCAGTTCCGAAATCACTGCCTGAACCGCCTGCCATTCGCTCCAATGACTCATCAATTTCTACAACCGTATGGATAAAACGCGCATTCGGATTCGTTTTCGGATCCGCTGTATACATACCTTCAATATCAGAAAGCAGCACCAAAAGATCAGCGCCTACTAGCTCTGCCACATTTGCCGCCAGCGTATCATTATCCCCAAAATTTCCATACGCCAGCTCATCTACTGAAATCGCATCATTCTCATTTACAATCGGAACTACATTCATCTTTAATAATGCATCAAAAGTCTGACGGGCATTTTTTCGACACTCAATGTTGGTTATTGACTCTTTTGTCAACAATACCTGTGCTGTCAACTGACTGTATTCATTAAATAATTTCTCGTATATCATCATTAATCTGCCTTGTCCAACTGCAGCACAGGCTTGCTTTTCCGCCTCTGTTTCAGGTCTATGATCAAGTCCCAGAGCCATTCTCCCCACACCCACAGCTCCAGAAGAAACTACAATTACCTGTTTTCCCTGATTTCGAAGATTAATCAAAATCCGAACAAATTTTTCTAATTTATCTAAATTAATATTCCCAGTTTCTTCATATGTAATAGTAGTAGTACCTACTTTAACTACAATTTTTTCTTTCTTGCTGAGTATTTCTTTTCTATCCATGATTCACCCATCCTAGTTTGTTTTATACACTCTCATTGGTATATTCACTCAGTTTTTATCATTTGTCAAGTTTTATTCCTATTTTATCCTCGGCAAAATGACGAATTTTTCCATCTTTCTTTTTTGTGCATTTTAAATAAAAAAATGCATATATTACTCATTTTTTATTAAATATGACGGATTTGTATTGACTTTTTTTATTGTATCAGTATAATATTTCATAGTTGAAAACGATTAACAGCAGAATATATTGTTATTTTTCACATATCCAATCCAAAAAGCCAACTGCACTAGTAGCTTTTTGGCAAAATATTTCTGCTGAAACCAAAAAATACAAAAGGAGGGTAGTCAAATAATTTCATATCTTATATGAACAATATGTTCAACAAAATACTTAAATTTTTATTGAACTTCGGAGGGAAAAGAATGAAAACACATTTTAAAAAGTTTGTAGGCATATCTATGGCCACTGTAATGAGTGTATCCTTATTGTCTACAACAGCATTGGCAGAGACACCTGCCGCAGAGCCTGCACCACTTGCAAACGATAATCTGTTGAGACTCTGGTATGATGAACCAGCTGACCAGAATAATATGTATTCATGGCAAACAGAGGCACTTGCTATAGGTAATGGTTATATGGGTGGCTTGTTATACGGAGGTGTCAAAAAAGATAAAATTCATATTAATGAAAAAACAGTATGGAATGGTGGACCTAGCGAATATGGCGAATATAAGTATGGAAATACCAATCCAACGGAAACTGAAGAAGATTTAGCCAAAATCAAAGCTGATTTAAAGGCAATCCGAGAAAAACTGGACGATAAATCCGAATATGTTTTTGGTTTTTCCGAAGACGCTTATGAATCCAGCGGTACTGCTACATACGGCGAACCAATGAACTGGCTCAACAAATTGATGGGGGATTTAACAGGCTATGCAGCTCCACAGGATTTTGCAAACCTCTACATTTCCAATGATACTATTGATGAAAGTAAAATAGAAAATTATGTACGCGATTTGGATATGCGTACAGCACTTTCTACTGTAAACTATGATTATGAAGGGGTTCATTATACCAAAGAATACTTTAACAGCCATCCAGACAATGTACTTGTTGTAAGACTAACAGCTGATAAATCTGGTAAAATTACATTTACTACAAACTTAGCTGATTGTACCGGAACCGGATCAATCTCTGCTTCTGACGATACAATTACTATGACAAGCACATTATGGAGTAACAAATTAAAGACAGAAGCACAATTAAAAGTAATTCCTGAAGGAGGAGAACTCACTTCTAATGGAACTTCTGTCACAGTTACAGGAGCTGATTCTGCTATTTTAGTACTGGCATGCGGTACAGATTATAAAATGGAACTGCCTTCCTTCCGTGGAGAGGATCCTCATGAAGCTATCACTTCACGCATTGCTTCCGCAGCAGATATAATCTCCAACGAAGGTTACGATGCATTAAAGAAAAGACATGTAGATGACCATTCAGCTCTTTTCTCACGCATGGAACTTGGCTTCAACGAAGAAATTCCTCAAATTCCAACTGATGAATTAATCAAAAAATATCGAAACATGATCGATAAAAATGGCGGAGAAATCCCTACTGAGGCAGAACAACGCGCACTGGAAATCATGTGTTACCAGTTTGGCCGCTATCTGACTATTGCTGGTTCCCGTGAAGGCTCACTTCCAACGAACCTCCAGGGTGTCTGGGGTGAACGTAACTTTGCATGGGGCGGTGATTATCACTTTAACATCAACGTACAGATGAACTACTGGCCTACAATGGCAAGTAACTTAGGTGAATGTCATGTTCCTTACAACGATTATCTTGCTGTTCTGCGTGAAGCAGGACGTGGTGCAGCTGCAGCTGCTTTCGGTATCAAGAGTAACGAAGGGGAAGAAAATGGCTGGTTAGTTGGTTGTTTCAGTACCCCATACATGTTTGCAACAATGGGACAAAAAAATAATGCAGCAGGATGGAATCCTATCGGTTCTGCATGGGCACTGCTTAACTGTTATGAATATTATCTCTATACAGGAGATCAAGATTATTTAAGAAACGAGCTTTATCCTTCCATGAAAGAAGTTGCAAACTTCTGGAACGAAGCATTGTATTGGAGTGAATATCAGCAGCGCTATGTTTCTTCTCCATCCTATTCTCCGGAAAATGGACCTATCGTCAGCGGAGCTTCTTATGACCAACAGTTCATCTGGCAGCATTTCGAAAATACCATTCAAGCTGCTAAAATACTTGGTGAAGATGATGATTTAATTGCTGTATGGGAAGAGAAACAATCTAAATTGGACCCAGTCCTTGTAAGTGAAGAAGGCGGTCAAGTAAAAGAATGGTTTGAAGAAACTAGTATTGGAAAAGCTCAGGCTGGAGATTTACCTGAGATCGACATTCCACAGTGGAGAGAAAGTCTTGGTGCACAGACTGGTGGCCAGCAACCGCCTCACAGACATCTTTCACATTTAATGGCACTGTATCCTGGAAATTTAATTAACAAAGACAACGCCGAATACATGGACGCTGCTATCGTTTCACTAAACGAACGTGGTTTAGATGCAACAGGCTGGTCTAAAGCTCACAAATTAAACCTCTGGGCACGTACCGGACATTCCGAGGAAGCATTCCAGATTGTACAATCTGCTGTAGGTGGTGGAAACTCTGGTTTCTTAACTAACATGTTCTCATCACATGGCGGTGGCGCAAATTATAAACAAACTCCTATCTTCCAGATTGATGGAAACTTTGGTTACACCGCCGGTGTAAACGAAATGCTGTTGCAGAGCCAGTTAGGATACGTTCAGTTCCTTCCTACGTTACCTGAACAGTGGAATACAGGATATGCAAACGGAATCGTAGCACGTGGAAACTTTGTAGTTGATATGAAATGGACAGATGGTGTTGCAGAATCTTTCAAGATTACTTCTCGCAATGGCGGCGAATTTACCGGAGAATATCCAAATCTTTCTGAATATGTAGTAAAGGATTCTGCCGGAAATCTTGTAGCAACAACAGTCCCTGCTGATGATGTAAATAAACTTTCTTTTGCTACAACCGCAGGAGAATCTTACACAATCAGCAAAGCTGAAACTTATAATATTACTGTTACAGAAACACAAAACGGTACTGTATCAGCTCCAACAACAGCAAACGAAGGTAGCACTGTTGCTTTCACCGTAACACCAAGTGATAACTATGTTGTTGACTCTGTTACTGTTACAGACGCTTCCGAATCTACAATAGAAACAACTAAACAGGAAGATGGTTCTTATACTTTTATGATGCCATCCGACGATGTTACAATTACAGCTAACTTCAAAGAAGATACACCTATAGAAGTAACTTATAAAATCAACGTTCCAGCACCTAAAAACGGAACCGTTGAAATTGCAAAAGAGGCAGTTGCAAATAACCTTGTTAAACTAGCTGTAAAACCTGATAAAGGTTATGCCGTAGCTAATGTTGTTATCAATACTACAGATGGTCAGGCAGTTGCAGTTACAGACGAAGGAAACGGAATTTACTCATTCACAATGCCTGCAGGCGACATCAATGTCAATGTTACATTCAGACCTGAAGGCGGAACAGAAAAAACATACCAAGTAAATATTACAGATAGTAAAAACGGTAAAGTTACTGTTCCTCAAACCGCTTATGTTGCCGGCAGCAAAGTTGTTCTCACCGTTACACCTGACAAAGGATATAAACTTGATAAGATAATTGCAGCAACAAAAGAAAATAAAAATGTTAAGTTACAAAAACAGAAAGATGGAACTTATACTTTTGAAATGCCAGCTAACGATGTCACCGTAAAGGCATCCTTTAAGACGACAGGAAAACCTGTTGCTCCAGATAGCAAACCGAACAAACCAGGTACTCCACCAAAAACAGGTGACAATACACATTTCGTATTATGGGGTTCATTAATTGTATTATCTCTTGGAGCTGTTACTACACTAGCTTTTTCAAGAAAGAAAAAACGCAGATAACGCGTTAATTCATAATTAAAAAAGGGGAACGGTGTGATTCTCTATGTTTCACACCGTTCCTCTTTAAATTTTCTAACCAAAAAATATATTTCATTTACTTTTTCTGTTTATATTCTTTCTTGCCAAGCCGCACTTCTTCCATTTGCTCTGCTGTATCTCTATCGAGATATTGGAAAAGATAGTTTTTTGTACTCTCTGCCTTTCCCATATGCTCTTCTCTCAGTCCTTTTTGTGCTAGTTCCACTTCTTCCTTCAGTTCATTTGCAGACAATAGCCGGCACCCCTGACCACGAATAATAACCTGCTCAGTTCCATCCGAAGTTGCAACTGTCACATCATATTTTCGCCCAATCTCATGAGCTACCTTTTCGATATATTGATCTGCAGTCTCTGCCTCCTTCGTATATACCACATGAATATTATGATATTGCTGTACTTCTCCCGGAAATCCTTTTAATTTATATGCATCAAAGACCAGAATCAAAGAACATTTTCTAACCCCTTGATAGTTGCACAGAATATCCATTAATTTTCCGCGCGCTCCATCCATATTTACTTCTGCCAATTCCCGCAATTCATCCCATGCAAAAATAATATTATAACCATCCACCAGAAGATATTCCTTTAACCTCTCTTTTGGTTTTCCAGAAACTCTACCGCAAACTTCACTACTAAACTCTTTTCGATAAGAATACTTTTTTCGTGCCTGCTCTCGTTTTCTTCGTGATTCTTCCGCCATCCGCTCCAATTCAGCTTCTTCCTCCGGCGATAATGACGAGAGAACACTCGCCCTTCGCACTGCCGCCGATGTATATACTACTTCTTCCGTTTTTTCTTCCGGATTAACCTTTTTTAAAATAGATTCCAAATGCATATATTCAGGGACTTCGTTCCATTTTACCACAAACCCTGCACCATGCGCACAAAAAACAGAACTTGTCGGATTCTCCAGATCACGCTCTGAATCATATCCTGCCGCCGTCACTACTTCCTCTGTATTATGACAAGGAAAATACCCTTTCATTTGACAAAGTAATCTTCCTCGTCCTTTTGTATAAGCGATTACTTCCGTCTGATAATCTCGCATTGTTATAACCGGAACATCCCCCATCAACACAGACATTTCTCCTTCTTGTTCCGGCGCACCAAAGGTTCCATACATCCTCTGCACATCTGACATCGCCCGTCCAATCAATTCAGCTGGTACCTCAAGCCGATACTCATAATATGGCTCCAACAGCACACTCTCTGCCTGTTTCAATCCTTGTCGTACCGCTCGATATGTAGCCTGACGAAAATCCCCGCCTTCCGTATGTTTCTGATGCGCTTTTCCGGATACAAGCGTAATACGAAGATCTGTAATAGGCGCTCCCAATAAAACTCCAAGATGTTCCTTTTCTTCTAAATGTGTTAAAATCAAACGCTGCCAGTTTCGATCCAGAAGATCCTCACTGCAATCAGCAAAAACCTGAATACCACTCCCTCTTTCTCCTGGTTCTAACAGCAAATGAACCTCTGCATAATGACGGAGTGGCTCGAAATGCCCAACTCCCTCTACAACATCTGAAATAGTTTCCTTATATACAATATTTCCTGAATCAAACTGTACACTCACTCCAAAACGCTCTTTTATCAGACTCTGCAACACTTCAATTTGTACTGCACCCATTAATTGTACATGAATCTCTGCCAAAGTTTCATTCCAGACAACATGCAATAACGGTTCTTCCTCTTCCAACTGCCTTAGATTTTGAAGCATCTGATGAACATCGCATCCTTCCGGCAGCAAAATTTGATAGTTCAAAACAGGTTCCAACACCGGCATATCTGATTCTTCTTCACTTCCCAGACCTTCTCCAGGATAAGTTTCCGTTAAGCCAGTTACAGCACAGACCATTCCGGCTTTTGCCTCGTTTACTGTTTCATATTTTGCTCCGGAATAGATACGGATCTGATTAACCTTTTCCTGCCAGTTCTCCTCTTCTTGTCCATTTCCATGCTTTACATATCCAGAAAGCATCTCTTTAACAGACAAATTTCCTCCTGTTATCTTCATATAAGTCAATCGAATTCCCTGTTCATCCCTTGTAATTTTATATACCTTTGCGCCAAACGCATCCGGATATTCCGGGCATTTCATGTAATCACTCATCCCCTGAATCAACAAATCGATTCCCGTCATTTTGAGTGCCGATCCAAAAAAACAAGGAAACAGCTTCCTCTGACGGATACTTTCAGAAATGTCTTCTAAACTCAAATTTCCATTTTCTAAATACATTTCTAACAACTGCTCATCACACACCGCTGCACTTTCCAAAAACGCATCATTCATATGACGAATTTTCGCGTCCGCTCCTCCTGCACTAAAATCAACGCAACAATCACTCAATCGGTTCTTTAATTCCGCCATGAGAGCTGTTTCATCAGTTCCTGCCTGATCCATCTTATTAATAAATAGAAATGTCGGCACTTGATATTTTGATAAAAGACGCCACAAGGTTTCTGTATGCCCTTGTACACCGTCCGCTCCGCTGATAACCAATATTGCATAATCCAACACCTGTAGCGTTCGTTCCATTTCCGCAGAAAAGTCTACATGCCCCGGCGTATCTAACAACGTAACCATTGTTTTATCATCCAGCTGCATCACAGCCTGTTTGGAAAAAATCGTAATTCCTCTTTCTCGTTCCAACTTATAGGTATCTAAAAATGCATTCTGGTTATCCACACGCCCCAGCTTACGAATACTGCCACTAGAATATAAAAGCGCCTCTGAAAGTGTCGTTTTTCCTGCATCAACATGGGCCAGCAAACCCGTACATATATGTTTTTTCACTTTTTCAGGCTTCTGTTCGCCCATAAAAGATGCCTCCCTTCTCAATTACATAATATTGAATTATACCACAAAAAGAAAAAAGAATCGAGAATAACCCTATAAAAACACTTCCCACCTCTTCTTCAGAATGAATATTTTCTCTCATTTTATGCATAAAATCTGTGTTTTAATGTATATTTTTAATTTTTTACATTTTCTATTGCATAATTATGAAATATGGTGTATAGTAATGCATAGTTTCAAAAGAATATCAATTCAAGTAATATTCAAGTATAAAAAATATTTCAGGAGGAATTTATCATGAGTAAAGAAAAAGTAGTATTAGCATATTCAGGTGGTTTGGACACAACAGCTATCATTCCATGGCTGAAAGAAAATTTCGACTATGAGGTAATCTGCTGCTGCATCGACTGCGGTCAAGGAGAAGAATTGGATGGATTGGAAGAACGCGCGAAATTATCCGGTGCTTCCAAATTATATATCGAAAACATCATCGACGAATTCTGTGACGATTACATCATTCCATGTGTAAAAGCAGGAGCTGTTTATGAAAACAAATATCTGCTCGGAACATCCATGGCTCGCCCTGTTATTGCAAAACGTCTTGTAGAAATTGCACGTAAAGAAGGAGCTACTGCAATCTGTCATGGCGCTACCGGAAAAGGAAATGATCAAATTCGTTTTGAACTTGGAATCAAAGCACTTGCTCCAGATCTAAAAATCATTGCACCATGGCGTATGACAGATATCTGGACAATGCAGTCTCGTGAAGAAGAAATTGAATACTGTCAGGCACACGGCATCAATCTTCCTTTTGATACGAAACACAGCTACAGCCGCGACCGCAACTTATGGCACATCAGTCATGAAGGTCTGGAACTGGAAGATCCTGCATGCGAGCCAAATTATGACGACCTTCTTGTACTTGGCGTTTCTCCGGAAAAAGCACCGGATGAAGCAGAATATGTAACCATGACATTCGAGGCTGGTGTACCAAAGACGTTGAACGGAAAAGCCATGAAAGTTTCTGAAATCATTACTGAGTTAAACACACTGGGCGGAAAACATGGTATCGGTATTGTAGATATTGTAGAAAATCGTGTCGTAGGCATGAAATCACGTGGCGTATACGAAACACCAGGCGGAACTATTCTGATGGCAGCTCACGAACAACTAGAAGAGCTTGTTCTGGACCGCGCTACATATGAAGTAAAAAAAGATATGGGAAATAAATTTGCACAGATTGTTTACGAAGGAAAATGGTTCACCCCTCTTCGTGAAGCAATTCAGGCTTTTATCGATGTTACACAGCAATATGTAACAGGTGAAGTAAAATTCAAACTGTACAAAGGCAACATCATCAAAGCCGGTGAAACTTCCCCATACTCTCTGTACAGCGAGTCACTTGCAAGTTTCACAACCGGAGATTTATATGATCACCATGACGCAGATGGATTCATCACCCTGTTCGGACTTCCATTAAAAGTTCGTGCAATGAAAATGCAGGGAATGTTAGAAGAATAAACAGACATAAATTAGGAACAGCCACCGCTGTTCCTAATTTTTTTGCCCAATTTATCATGTATAAGTTTCCAATTTCTTACATAACCTATCTTAGAATCGTCTATATTGCTTAAATTAATCAAAACAGAAAGGATTTATCTATGAAACCAAAAATTGGCATCATTATCTGTGGATTTATTGATCACAATCAATTTGTTGCAAATTCATATATCCAATCCATTCGTTATTCCGGTGGGATTCCACTTATTCTCCCCTTGGTTCGTTCCGATAAGATATTAGAAGAATACATTACACTCTGTGATGGATTTTTATTTTGCGGCGGAAATGATATCACCCCTCTTCTTTTCGGACAAGAGCCCAAAAACGGAAACGGGAAAACCAACATTACACTAGATTTATTTCAGATTCGTATCATGAGACAAATCCTAAAAATCAACAAGCCAATCCTTGCAATATGCCGAGGAATGCAAGTGCTTAATGTTGCCTGCGGTGGAACTATTTACCAAGATATTTCACTGCAGCCCGGAAAACATCTGGATCACATGCAGCAATCCTTTTCACGCCAAGAAATAAGTCACAAAATATTTATCACAAATAACTCCCAATTACGGAACTATATTGGAAACTGCCTATTTGTAAACAGTTACCATCACCAAGCACTTGATGTAGTCGGGAAAAAATTAATCGTCAGCGCCACTGCATCAGACCACACCATAGAAGCAATCGAAATGCCGTCCCACCCTTTTGCAATCGGCGTCCAATGGCATCCGGAAAACATGTATCGGACTTCTTCTGAAATGCGAGAATTATTTGGAAATTTCGTTCTCAAATCAAGTGTGAATCATAATTCTTTATTTTACGGACATACTACTTCTGTAACAAATTAATATCTTAATTTTCAAAGGAGGTCAACGCTATGTCTGAAATATCAATACTAGATTTACAAAACCTTCGTCACTTAATTGGCGGCTATGACACTACCCACTTAAAAATGACGGATTATGCATCACATGCAGAAGATCCAGAAATCAAAAAACTTTTTCAAGATGCTGCAGATTCTGCAATGAAAAATAAACAGGAGCTGATGAAGTTTCTGTAATAAAATCCCACAATTAAGGAGTAACAAAAATGAACGAGAAAACAATGGTTTCCGATGCTTTAGTCGGAGTAAACGGTGAATTAAAAATGTTTGGTGATATGATTCCACAAACAGAAAATAAGGAACTCAAACAATGTCTAAAACAGATTCGCAATGCATGTGAAATGTCCCAAGAAAAATTATATCAGGTAGCTCGTGAAAAAAGCTATTGTGTTCCAGCTGCCAAAGCTACCAGAGAAGAAATTGACCATGTGAAAAATATCCTAACACAACCAAAAATGTTCTAACAACAAAACCTCAAGAAAGAAACTACATTTCCACATCATTCTTTCTTGAGGTTTTCATACAATTTTATTTTTAATTTCTTACAGATTTCCTAATATTTTATCAATACTTACCAGTTTTACACTGAGCACAAAAATCTCTGTTGCAACTTTCAGTTCTTCCGGTGTCGGATATGATGGTGCAATACGGATATTCGTATCTTTCGGATCTTTTCCGTACGGGAAGGTAGCTCCTGCACCTGTCATCACAAGCCCAGCTTCTTTTGCCTTAGCTACAATCGCTTTTGCACATCCTTCCATAGAATCAAAGGAAATGAAATATCCTCCGTATGGTTTTATCCAAGAGCCAATTCCAAGACCACCCAATTCTCTTTCCAGTGTATCTGTTACAGCATCAAACTTCGGACGCAGGATATCCGCATGTTTCTTCATATGCTCTACCATACCATGAATGTCCTTGAAATATCTTGCATGGCGAAGTTGATTTACCTTGTCATGTCCAATTGTCTGTACCTGCATCATTCGGCGGATATCTTTTAAGTTGTTATCCGATGCCGCAATTGCCGCAATTCCGGAACCTGGAAAACTAATCTTAGATGTAGATGCAAACTTATACACCATGTCCGGATTTCCTTCTTTTTTACATTCCATTAAAATTTCAATCAGATAGTCCTGTTTATCTTCATATAGATGATGGATTCCGTATGCATTATCCCAGAAAATACGGAAATCTTTTGCTGCCGGTTTCAGACATGCAAAACGATGTACGGTCTCATCAGAATAGGTGATTCCCTGTGGATTGGAATATTTCGGTACACACCAGATTCCTTTAATCGACTCATCTTCTGCAACCAGTTTCTCTACTAAATCCATATCCGGTCCTGTTGGAGTCATTGGAATATTAATCATCTCAATTCCAAAATGTTCTGTGATTGAAAAATGTCTGTCATATCCAGGTACCGGACAAAGGAATTTTACTTTATCCAACTTTGCCCATGGAGTATTTCCCATGATTCCGCAGATCATTGCTCTTGCAACTGTATCATACATTACATTCAAACTGGAATTACCAAAAATTACGATATTATCCTTTGGAACTTCCATCATATCTGCAAGTAACTGCTTTGCTTCTGTAATTCCATCCAGAACTCCGTAATTACGGCAGTCAACCCCATCAACTCCAACCAGATCAGAATCACCTTTCAGTACATCCAGCATTCCCATAGACAGGTTCAACTGCTCTGTAGACGGCTTACCACGAGACATATCCAGCTTCAAACCTTTTGCTTTTATGTCATCATACTGTTTTTGCAGTTCTTGTTTCAGTTCTTCCAACTCTTCTACACTTAAATCTTTATACGGTGTCATAGCCATTCCTCCACTTTTTTACTCACTGATTAGTATTCTATACAATTTTTGACATTTCGTCAATCATTTCTTGCAAAAAACTGTTATTTTAAAATGATTTTTAGCGTTTTGATATTTTCTCGTGAAATATTTTTTATTTTCCTATTCATTTCCGACATTTTTCGCAAGATATCTTCTTTTACATCTTCGGACGATACCGCATGTCTGATACTGTATACACAGTTATAAATGCATCCGGATCTTCGTGGTTGATATAATCCATTAATTTTTGGTACTCTCCCTTATCCACAATTGTAATAATTTCATTGTGTTTTTCCATATTATAAGCCCCAATTGCTTCATATACTGTTGCTCCACTATGAAGTTCATGTAGAATAAATTCCCGCAATTCTTTTTCTTTCTTTGTAATTATGCAAACTCTTCTTTTCAGATTTTGACCAAAAATAAAATGATCCAATACAATCCCATTAAAGTATGTTCCTAAAATACTAAGTATCACCGTCTTCTTATCATATACAAGCGCAGAAGAAAGCGCCACGCACATTCCTGACAGAGACATTGCCTTTCCAAGTTCCATATGCAAATATTTATTCATAATCTTTGCCACAATATCCAATCCACCGGAAGATGCATTTCTATTAAACAAAATACTAAGTCCAAAACTTACAACTAAAATGTAGCAAAGCACATCCAGTTCTGCACTTCCGGTCATAGAGCCATAATTAGGGAAGATTTTTTCAAATAGAGCAAGAAACAACGGCAGCATAATACTGGTATACACCGTCTTTGTACCAAATTCTTTCCCACAAGTTATAAATCCAATAATTAAAAGAACAACATTCAAAATCATTGTAATCGCAGACAAAGGCAGTGGAATAAAGTTGGATAACACAATTCCCAAACCGGAAATACTGCTAACTGATGCCTGACTCGGCACCAAAAAGAAATACACCGCTGCCGCAATAATTGCAATCGCACCTGTCAAAATAATCGTTTCTTTTAGAATCCCTTTATAATCAAATTGTTTTGTTCTCATCCTCTAATCCTTTTCTTTATCTTTTTCATATCCATGTTCACATTTACGCCCAATATCGTTTTCACCAGCCACACAAAAAATATAAGCACCAAAATCGGAATGATGCAAGCTGTCACAAGCATTACTGCCAATGATTCAATAAAATTGATTAATACTGTCTCCATCTTTTCAATAATTCCAGAAACCCCACCTTTTACCGTATCCATAAGATTTTCAAAAAAGCCTTTTTCATCCTCTGCTTCGGCACTATTTTCCAACGCCTCTGTTGCCTCTTTTGCAGATTCCATAGTGCTTTCTACTGAAGCATTGTAGGTGTCCTCTATGAGATTTGAAACCTGCACACTGATCGGAATCACGAGAACAATTGCAACACCAAAAAGCAAAATTCTTGCAATTAGATTCCTCAGCAATTCGCTTTTCCTATAAAGATATAGACAGAACAACCCGCACGCCAACGGAATCAAGAACTTAAACGTTACATACCCTGTAAGGGTCAGCAAATATTTTTCCAAAAACAATGCACACAGCACAATTAAAAAATATGCGCTCAAATCTGTCAATTTTTCCGCAATCGGAAGCCCTGCATCACCTGGAATCAATGTGATTGCTGCCGATGCCGCAGTTGATGTAGCTGTCATTTCTAATACTGTTTCTTGCTTTTCATTCAATGATGCAATTGTATTTGCATGAAACTCCGGCGAAGAGACCGCCTTTGCAACTACAAAAAAAGACAAACATGCAATCACAACTGCTGCCGCCGCCATAACTATTTTCTTTGTTTTCTCATTCATTTTTCCTTTACTCCTATGTTCTCTATTTTTAATAATGCAATCTTCTTTTCCAACCCTCCGGCATACCCAGTCAAACTACCATCTGCCCCAAGTACACGATGACAGGGAACAATAATGGAAACAGGATTATGCCCAACTGCGCCGCCTACAGCCTGTGCTGACATATACGAAACGCCTCTCTGTTTCGCAATAATCGCTGCAATTTCACCGTATGTCACGCTCTCTCCATACGGAATCGTCAACAATATTTTCCATACAGCTTCTCTAAATTCAGTTCCTTCCAATTTCAATTCCGGTATAAAGTCCGGAATTTCTCCTTGAAAATACAGTTCCAACCATCGAATAGTATCTTGGAATATAGGCAGGTCTATGTCTTCAGACTCCTCTTTCCATGTATTTACAACATATTTCTGCTTATCAAACCACAGCCCCGTAAGCGCTTTTCCATCGGAAACCATTCTCATATTGCCAATGGGAGATTTGTAATGATGTGTGTATTCCATATTTACCTCTTTTCCCAAATCATATCATAGACTTTCTCACAGGTTCATTGCTCCCATGTTCTCCAATGATTTTCTCCATCCAGATCATATCATACCAGCGCCCGAACTTATATCCACACTTTTGAAATCTTCCGGCTAAAGTAAAGCCCATGTGTTCATGAAATTGCGCGCTGTTCTGATTTAGATATTCATCTTCAACATCCAAATATCCAATACATGCATACAAATTCAAGATTCCCATTTCTTTTAATTTCTGCTCAATTGCTTCGTATAACTTTCTGCCATATCCTCGTTTCTTGGCATCCTTATCCAAATAAATCGTCAGTTCTGCTGACCAATCATAGGCAGCACGCCCCACAAACGGTCCCGCATAAGTATACCCCTGTATTCTTCCATTTTCTTCTATTACAAGATACGGATATTTCTGTAACGTCTTTTGGATTCTGCCTCGAAACTCTTCCAGTGTCGGCACCTCATATTCAAATGAGATTGCAGTTTCTTTCGTATAGTATGCATAAATTTCTAATACTCTTTCTGCATCCTCTATTGTCACCGGTCTAATCATCACCGCATTCTTCATTTTGATCGCGTCCTCCTTCCATCAATGCAGCAGGGCTTTTGAGATTGTTTCTAAACAATACCCACCCTATTTTATCATTTTATAAAAACAATTGCACCATAAAAAAAGGAAAGCAGATATTCTTCCACGAAGAATCTTCTGCAATCCTTTTATACTCCTATATTGATGGGTAAATATTGATTGATAGGTGAATACATCCTCCATCCTCTATCCTCTATCTTCTCGCTTTCCAATACAAGGCATACGAATATACCATCGGAACAAATACAATTACTAATAAAATTCCAATCAGAAAACCGGTCCATTTTAAGAATATATTGACAAGAACCAAGACGCCTCCTACTATCCATAATTTTCCCGCTAACCGATGCGTTTTATCCCAGTTATCTTCACTGCTCAATGTCCATGGCAAACGAATCCCAACGGTATAATTCTGTCGAAATTTTGACATATAATTTCCAAATATAATAAATAACAACCCAAGCAGCAAACTAACAATCAGTTCAATATCAATTTTTAAACCAAGAGCAATTCCATAGGTTGCTGAATTTACCAACAAGGAAATAATCGGAATCATCCAAAAAATAATCGGCAGTATCTTTCTCCCTATGTTTTTCTTCTTCGGGTCATTCAGTGTGATAAAGATACAAAACAAATGTAATGCAACTAAAATCAGAGGCAAACCAAATACCGCCATAGGCTTACTGCTCCATCCATCCGGCACATTTCCTTGACCAAAATGCGTAGCAATCTGGTCTGGAAGACGATCCCAAAACAGTACCCCGATCAAAATCGGTGCCAACGTAATTAAACTTGTAATTATGATTTTTATCCTATTTTCTTTCATTTTCTCCATCCTCTCTCAGCTCGCCGAGCCACAACATCATTTCTTCTACAACTGAAATATTCAAATGATAGTATACATAATTTTTCTCTTTCACTTCCCAAACCAAATCCGCTTTTTTCAAAATACTAAGGTGATAAGAAATCGTCGCATTGGTCATATCAAAATTTTCTGCAATCTGTCCCGCCGACATCCTTCCATGTTTCAACATCATAAGGATTTCCCGCCTTACCGGATCTGATAATGCCTTAAATGTTTCTGCAAAACTCATCCCTTCACTCCTTTCCACAAAATCTATTTAGAAAATTTTCTAATTACCTTTAATATATCACCTTCTTCAAAAAAGTCAATAGCTATTTAGAAAAATTTCTAAATAGCTATTGACTCACTTTTCTTCATTCCATATAACATTTTTATCAAAATCTTCACTGAGATGCAGTTCCCCGTCCTCTGTAATAAAAACAGCCTGTACGTCCTCTAACGTATCAATCAATTCCATTCCCTTTTCCAACCCAAGTGCAAAACACGTAGTACTCAAGGCATCTCCATCTACGGATTGCTCTGAAAGGATTGTAACACTTACCAAATCATTTTCATAAGGATATCCGCTTTTCGGATCTAAAATGTGATGGTATAAGATTCCATCCTTTTCGAAACATCTTTCATAGATTCCCGAGGATACAACGGAACGATTTCTGATTTCTGCCACAGCAATGGTTTCACTCCGCTTGGCAAATGGTTTTTGAATCCCTACGCGAAACGCCTCTCCATCCGGTCTTTCCCCTATACATAATATATTTCCTCCCAAATCGATAATCGCATTTTCTACCCCCTCTGCTATTAGAAACTCCTTCATACGATCCGCAATATAGCCTTTGGCAATTGCTCCCAATTCAATCCCCATTCCTTCTTTAGCAAATCGGAGCAGATTTCCATTTAACTCAACTTTTCTATAGTCAACCAACTGTTTTGCAGAATTGATTGCCTGTGCATCCGGCACTTTCGGATCTTCCGCCGTAAAATCCCAGAGGGAAGAAACCGGTGCAATGGTAATATCAAATGCACCGCCGGACAACTCACTGTAATATAATCCCTGTGCAATAAGCTCCGCACATTCCTCAGACAACACATACCATCCATCTTTTTGGGGAAGTGTCCCATGATTCAACCGGTACACCTCGCTGTCTGCCCTCGTTCTACTGAAAATCTGTTCATATTGATCACAAAGCTCCATCGCTTCATTCAATACGCTTTCATCACTTACACCATACGCAGTGATTTGAATCGCGGTATTCAACTTAAATCCACTGACACTTACTGCCTCTTCTGTGGATTGCTTTCGCATATAGAAAACAAGAAAACCGAACAGCACAAGCAGAAAAGCTGCTCCGATATATTTCATCTTTTTCTTCTTTGCCATCTCACACGCCCTCTTGCACCTGTTCTGCCTCCTGTGCCTCAATCTCTTCCTTCACTTCTTCCATATCCACTTCAATTTCCGGAAGTAATTCAAAATAAAAATCCGAATACTTTTCTGTCAACGCCGCAATACAACGTGTCTGCAGCATTTTAAATCTTCTCACAGACAACTCATCTTTATTTAAAGTTATGTATGCACTAATCCACAGTTTTCTTCCTGTTCTTACAATATCATAATAAATGTCGGTACATTTACTCTCCAAAATAATCGGTTCTACAATTTCTTTGATTTCGGTAACAGTCTCTTCCTCCGGAGAAATCAATAACAAATCTCGTATTCCGGTATACACTGTTCGAATCGGAATCGGCAGCATAATCATAGATAACACAACAGTAAACAAAGGGTCCAGATAGGGCTGTAGTTTTCCCATCCACGCAAACGGAACCAGCTCAGGTAATAAAAATGCGAGTGTCATTCCAAGTGATATGGTACAGTCCATCTGCCATCCCTGCATCTCCACAGTAACAAGCGGAGAATTCATTGCTTTATTCTTTTGTTTTAAATAAATGGTCACGACAATTCCAAGCACGCAGGCAAATAATTCAAACCATGCGATAATCCCAAAATCCACCTTGCGCCCACCATGAAACAAGATATTGATACTGTTTGTAATCAGCCCAACCGTTACTGATATCATGGTAATTCCTTTTATTACAAGAAAAACCGTTTCCATCTGCATATGCCCGAAAGGATACTTTTCATTGCTCGGTTTGTACAGCAGCGGAATCAAAAAAATAGATGGCAACAGCATCACAAACTCCACACCATCATACACACCGTCCAGCAGAACCGCCTGCGAACCGGTATAAACTGCCATAACCAATTCAATCACAACAAACAGAAAATTCGCATAGAGAGAAACTGTCATCGCTTTCTTTTCTTTCTTTGATTTTGAATTTCGTTTTCCAATTCTCATGTATATCACCTTACATCTTTAAAATTAATATGTAAGAGTGTAACACCTTTTCCTTTTTTTCACAATCCTTCCTATTCCACTTTTTCCATGAAATGTCTATTCCCCTGCCTTTCTTATATTCTGTCTATCTTTCTGGAAATCCGAAAAAGAAAAACAAACGCAACTATCACCGGTACCCCAAAGACAACGATCAGCCACCATGGAATACTTTCATTTGTCTTTAAGGCAAATAAGGAAATCACTAAAAATATACTGCCTATAATTTCTAAAAATGCTCTTATCTTTTTTTGATATCCTTGCAACTGTACAATTGTTTTGATTTTATTCGTTTTCCCAATCCCATATTTTGATTCAATATCTCGTACATCTTCATCAGATATCAATTCATCCATACTCACTTCCAGTTCCAACGCCAATCTTTTTGCTGTAATCAAATCCGGACATCTGGAACCATTTTCCCACCGACAGATTGTCTGTCTAGAAACATACATTTTATCTGCTAACTGTTGTTGCGTTAAATCCTTTTCTTCCCTTAATCTTTTGATATTATCATTCAATGCCATACTGTATACCTCACTTTCATTTGTATCATATACCGATAAAATTGATATGAAAAGCACCAATCCGTATTCTCTTTGTTTCCAATCTGGTAACACCCCTTTCACTTTATTTTTCTTGTCTCCTTTTATCGCAAACCACTGTGTTACCGGAAAATCAAGATTTTTTCATATTGAAATAATACCACACATGCAACTGAGAATCACATTGCAATTTCAAAATCCCTGTGCTAAACTGATGAAAAGCATATTTTCTATACTCTTTTGGAGCCATGCTCCTATATCTGAGATATTTCATTTCGCAGAAACTATTTCTGCATTTCTGAAAATTCATGCTTTTACAAAGCAGATACTCCTTCTGCAAACATCATTTCCATACAGGATTTGACAATTACTTTTATCAGCCATCGGTATCCACAAAAACTACTCCGGCATTTAACAACGGAACGTAATTTCAAAATTCAGAAAATTGAAAAAGGAATCTATTATCTACTCGGTGATTTTATCCCGATACAATTTATTGCAACAAGCAAATTATCTTACAAAGAAAATCTGTGGCTAAAAGGTCTTACAAATGACCTAAAAGACATGAATCTTACCGCGGCTTTAGCTGAAGACTATCAGAAACACCGAACAAATACACTTTACCAATCCGTCATGGATATTATTATGAGAGCAAATAAGCATCAATTTGAGGAGGCGAAAAACATGTGCGAAGCAATGAGAGAATGGATAAGAGAAGAATACGCAGATGAGATAGAGGAAGCATTTCAAGATGGAGAACGCAGAGTTAATACGCTTTATCTTAAACTATCAGAACTCGGACGAACTGACGATATCATCAAATCAGCTACAAATCCGGAATACCAGAAGCAACTATTCAAGGAATTTGGTTTATAATGAATTACAATCTACATATAGAGTAAAGGACTCGAATCTAAACCTCCCGAGTCCTCTACTCTATTATGATGCGGTTCATCATTCCTTTATCATAATAAATAATCATTATTTTATCATCTCTACCAACTTCAAATCTTTCGAACAACAGAACCAATCCCTATAACTGCTCCATAAAAGACTCCTGCTACCGGCCAGATGATCCATGTCTTTTCCCATTCCATCGTTATAAAACTCCAACCAAGATAAATTGCAGTCACTGAACACCAATATATTTTATCAATAACATTATTTCTCTTATTTTCAAGTTTCTTACATCTCGTATAATCTCCCTCTTCTAAAAGTTTCTGAAAACCTCCATATATGATTCCTGTAGAAACAAGTAAAAATACTCCAATCGCTACTAAAACGAGACACAAATCCACACCAAGTATTGCTAACATGCCATTTTCATCTGATACTGCCAAGACCATAATTGGTACTGCACTCAGAATGCAGAGCACTACTCCAAGTACGAGATTTCGACTATGAGTCGCTTCATATGCATGTTTTTCTTTTTCAACCAAGCCCTTTACCCCATAAGCCAACTCTATTGGTTCTTGTTCAAGGAAATCATAGACTTCTATTTTTCTTCCATACATTAGAAATACTCCGACTGCCATTGCAACCAACAACAGAAGTATCGTCATTCCTACACCAACTGCTGCCGCCTCTGAAATAAGATATCCACCTTCTTCATCAGACAATCCTGCAAGCCCAATCAAAGTTACCGGTGACAAAATACAAAGCGATACTCCTAATGCTATCTTAGAAGAAACATTTTGCAAAAGATTCAGATAAACATTTGCTGTTTCCATAGAAACCATCTGTATATTTTCTTCATCCATTCTATAATCTGCTGTTTTATTTTCCAGCATTTCTCTATCATCACTTGGCTCTTCAAGAGAATCCTTTAAAAGATAATCTGTGCTAACCTCAAAAATATTGCTCATCCGAATAATTTTATCCAAATCCGGAATAGATGAAGAACTTTCCCATTTCGAAACCGCCTGACGTGAAACCCCAAGCTGATTTGCAAGTTCTTCTTGTGACCATCCATTCTTCTTTCGTAAATCTGTGATTTTGTCTGCTAAAATCATACTCATTCCTCCAATGATAACTTGTTTTATTCTCACTTAAATCACATCTAACATAACAATTTTAGCAGTTGCAGACAACCATTTCTACTTGGAAATATGTCAACTAACGGTTGCTACTAGCATACACCTCATAAATTCAAAGGGGCTGTGAAATAACAGCCTCTACGGAAAAAGAGGACTTTTCGTTCAAAA